>Ga0308011_10000453_pt1 | contig 21782 bp, 13 predicted proteins | sample Neamet177_FD_203144 | JGI IMG/M metagenome (GOLD analysis project Ga0308011, IMG submission 203144) | Marine microbial communities from water near the shore, Antarctic Ocean - #177 | ecosystem: Environmental > Aquatic > Marine > Unclassified | place: Southern Ocean | collected 2014-07-25 | reverse complement strand
CTTTGAAACCTACTACGCGCAAGATTTCTCTTTGTCGAAGATAACGACAGAGGCATACATACGTGACCGTAGGTTTGAGGTTATTGGGTTGGGGCTGAAACATGGCCCCAACTCGACCGAATGGGCGCAAGGTGATAAGCAAGTAAAAGAACTGTTAGGTTCTGTAGACTTTGCAAAAACTGGCGTCATTGCACACAACACGGCTTTTGATGGGGCGATACTAAGTTGGCGTTACGGGGTGAAGCCTAAAGCATGGTTTGATACTATGTGTATGGGTAGAGCCTTGCACGGTACAGAACACAGTGTCTCGCTTAAAGCTATGTCCGAGCGGTACGGTATTGGTGCCAAAGGCAACGAAGTTATTATGGCGAAAGGTAAACGCCTAGTCGATTTTACAACGCAAGAAATACGTGACTACGCACGTTATTGTATCAATGACGTAGAACTAACATACGAACTGTTTTCGCAGATGGTAAGGACGTTCCCCAGACAGGAACTAAAGTTGATAGACCTTACCCTACGTATGTTTATAGAACCCTTCCTAGACTTAGATACAGGTTTGTTAGAGCAGCATCTTGAAGATGTGAAAGATCGTAAAGACAAATTACTACTGGACGCAAACATTACTGATAAGAAAGACCTGATGAGTAACGCCAAGTTTGCTACGTTACTAGAAGAACTAGGTGTATCTCCCCCTAGAAAGATCAGCCCTACGACAGGCAAGGAAACCTATGCCTTTGCCAAGTCGGACGAGGCGTTCAAAGAATTACAGGAACATGAGGATGATAGGGTGCAGTCTCTAGTCGCGGCTCGCTTAGGTAACAAGAGTACGCTAGAGGAGACACGTACTCAAAGGTTCATAGCTATATCCAAGCGTGGCCTTCTACCTGTGCCTATCCGATACTATGCAGCACATACAGGTCGTTGGGGTGGGCAAGATAAGATCAATCTGCAAAACCTACCGAGCCGTGGGGCCAATGGTAAGAAACTAAAAAACAGCATTATTGCCCCCAAAGGCCACAGTGTCATAGACGCGGATAGTTCCCAGATTGAGGCGCGGGTGTTAGCTTGGTTGGCAGGGCAAAACGATTTGACCGAAGCCTTTGCTAGAGGTGAGGACGTTTACATCAAGATGGCTGCACAGATATACGGTTGTGCCGAAGAGGAAATAACCGGAGGGCAGCGGTTTATTGGTAAGACTACAATTCTAGGGGCTGGCTATGGTATGGGTGCTGAGAAGTTTGGTATGCAACTAAAGACTTTTGGGCATGAAGTTAGTCCAAATGAGGCCAAGCGGATCATCAATATCTACCGCGATGCCAACTGGCGAATAAGTCAACTATGGCGCGAAGCGCACCACGCAGTGAAGCAACTAACGCAGGGTGTATCAGGTTGTTTCGGGGCGTCTCATAAGGTTTCATACTGCGCGGAGCAGTCTGGTATAAAGTTACCTTCTGGGTTGTATATCTATTACGAAGATTTGTCGGGCTACCAGAACTCACAGGGCGTTGAGTACACCTATAAAGTACGCCGAGGACGCAAAAAACTATACGGCGGCAAGGTTGTGGAGAACGTGTGCCAAGGTATAGCCCGTTGCATTATTGGTGAACAGATGCTACGTATTGCTAAGAAATACCCTGTAGTCCTAACCGTTCACGACAGCATAGCCTGTTGCGTTCCTGACGAGCAGGTGGACGAAGCGCAGCGATATGTAGAGGATTGTATGCGTTGGACACCTGATTGGGCCGAAGGACTGCCTATCAACTGCGAAAGCGGTAAAGCTAAATCGTATGGGGAGTGCGAGTGACCCGTGTTGAAATCCTACGGAAAAAAGCTGCCGACCCTGCATGTTCTCCATCGGAAGCGGCGGCATGTATAGCAATGGCAGACAAGTTGGAAGCCCAAGAACGTGCTAGTCGGGCGACAAAGCCTAACACAAAAGAGTTTGTTCGCGGAATGTATGCTAAACAACCGCATGAGGCCGCGCTCCCTTGGGTTAAGTTTGGAGTAACTATACACAAAGAGGAACTTATGCAGTGGTTAGCAATGCAAGAAGGGAAGTGGATCAACGCGCAAGTGTGCCAAAGCAAGTCTGGGAAATGGTACGTGGAGGTAAACAAGTGGAAAAACTAAATCTTGTTGCGCCGTGGTCTTTTAGTAAGATCAAAGCCTTTGAGCAGTGTCCAAAGCAGTTTTACCACGAGAAGATACTCAAGGAGTATCCTGTAGTTGAATCAGATGCTATGAGGTACGGCACTGATTTTCACTTGGCTTGTGAAGAACATGTACGTGACGGTAAGGATTTACCCGCGAAGTATTCCTACGCGCAGGGTGCGATGGATAACCTCAACGCCAAGCAAGGGCGCAAGCTATGCGAAGAAAAGCTAGGGCTGACCGCAGACTTAGAACCATGTGGTTTCTTTGACGATAATGTTTGGTTCCGTGGTATAGTAGACTTGGTAATAGTAGATGATGACGTAGCTTGGGTTGTGGATTACAAAACAGGTAAGTCTGCCAAGTACGCAGACAAAGGGCAGCTTGAACTTATGGCCCTGACTGTGTTCGCGCACTTTCCAAACGTACATACCGTAAAGGCCGCGCTTCTATTTGTTGTGTGTACAGCTATAGTAAAAGACACCTACCATAGAGCCTCCAGCTCAACATTATGGGAGAAGTGGCTCAGTAAGTATGGTAAGATGCAAAGTGCAGCCGATAACGATGTGTGGAACCCCCGAACAAGCGGGTTATGCAGACGCCACTGTGCTGTGTTAGAGTGCGTACATAACGGAAGGAATTAATATGGGATATGTGAACAAGCCCCGCCCGTATAAAAAAGAATATCAGCAGCAGAAGGCGCGTGGTGAAACTGACGAGCGTTCCGAGCGTCAACGCGCACGGCGCAAGATGGATAAGACAGGCAAGGATGCCAACAAGAATGGTAAGGCCGACAAGCGCGAGGGCAAGGATGTCGCCCACAAGAAGGCATTAAGTAAAGGTGGCAAGAATAAGGACGGAGTAACTGTCCAAAGCCGTAAGAAGAACCGAGCCGCAGGGGGTGCTATGAGTAGCCCTAAAAGAAGAAAGTCCTAGGACGCGTCCTAGTAGGAGAACAACATGCAAATACTACAGGACAAGGCTCTGGTAATACCAGTAGCCCACCCAAAACAGATCACTTCTGTAATACCCAAAAGCAAAGAGTTAAAGGGTGACGAGGTGATAGTACATTGGGGTATAGACGAGGTACATACGCTACGTAGTGTAGGGATAAAGGCACCGTCTCCGATCAGCAGACGCTATAAATGGACAGGCCAGTACACGCCGTTTGACCATCAGAAAAAGACAGCAGCATTTCTCACGTTAAATAAACGTGCGTTCTGTTTTAACGAACAGGGTACAGGCAAGACAGCTAGTGCTATATGGGCGGCTGACTACCTTATAAGCCAAGGCAAGGTTAACCGTGTGTTGGTCATATGCCCCCTATCTATTATGGATAGCGCGTGGCGTAACGATATGTTTAGCTTTGCAATGCACCGCAGGGTGGACGTTGCTTATGGCTCTAAGTCTAAGCGCAAGGCAGTTATAGAAGGTGATGCCGAGTTTGTAGTGATAAACTACGCAGGTGTAGAACTTGTAGAAGATGCCATAGCCTCTGGTGGCTTTGATCTAATTATCGTGGATGAAGCTACGCACTATAAGAACGCACAGACTAAGCGTTGGAAAGCCCTTAACCGCCTACTACAAACTGATACGTGGTTGTGGCTAATGACAGGTACTCCTGCTGCACAGTCTCCGACAGATGCTTTCGGCCTAGCCAAGTTGGTGAACCCGCTAGGTGTTCCTAGGTTCTTTGGCGCGTTCCGCGATATGGTCATGTATAAAGCTACTATGTGGAAGTGGGCGATAAGAGATACTGCAACCGACACAGTATTCAATGCGTTACAACCTGCTATACGTTTTACAAAAGAAGAGTGTCTGGACTTACCAGACATGGTGTACGTGAAACGCAAGGTGCAGCTAACAACGCAGCAAGAGTTTTACTATGAAGAACTCCGCAAGAAAATGATTACCAATGCAGCGGGTGAAGAGATATCCGCAGTAAACGCCGCCGTGCAAATGAGCAAGTTACTACAGATATCGGGTGGCGCGGTTTATACTGATGACAAAGAGACAGTTCAGTTTGATATCTCCAACAGGTACAGCGTCCTTAAAGAAGTAATAGCGGAGAGCAGCAAGAAAGTTTTGGTGTTTGTGCCGTTTAAGCACACCATAGATTTGCTGACCGAAAAGCTACGAGCAGACAAAATACCTACAGAGGTGATACGTGGAGACGTACCAGTACACAGACGTACTGAGATTTTTCAAAGGTTTCAAACAGAAGATAACCCTAAGATTTTGGTTATCCAACCCGCCGCCGCTGCACATGGGGTGACACTGACCGCAGCGAATACAGTCGTGTGGTGGGGGCCGACACCTTCACTAGAAACCTACGCTCAAGCTAACGCAAGGGTTCATCGCGCAGGACAAACTCACAAATGTACGGTGGTACAGTTAGCAGGTTCTAGTGCCGAGAAACGCATTTATAGTCTGTTAGATCAGCGTATTAGCGTCCATTCAAAAATTATTGATTTATACAAAGATTTGCTTGACTAGACACACATTGTTAATATATACAAACTATTACTAACAAAAGACGGAGGATGCAATGACTGTAACAGTCGATAAGTTGACTAGGGCGTACATTAAGATACGCGAAAGACGGGCCGAGTTATCCAAAGAGTTTAAAGATGAAGACGGTGCGCTGTCTACTCAGTTGGATAAGATTAAACAGGCTCTGCTATCTCACTGCAAAGAACACGCAGTAGATAGTGTTAGGACTTCCGAAGGATTATTTTACAGGTCTGTTAAGCAGCGGTATTGGACTAGCGATTGGGAAAGCATGAACGCTTTTATCATGGAGCATGACGTGCCGCACTTCTATGAGAAGCGGCTTAACCAGACCAACGTAAAACAATTCTTGGAAGAAAACCCCGATCTCGTACCCAGAGGGTTAAACGTGGATTCGGAATACACCGTAGCTGTGAGGAAAAAATGACCCAAGATTTGAGCAAGATTGAAGACGTGGCGAAGCACTTTCAAGTGTCTGTGTCCACAGTACGGGCGTGGCTTAGACAGGGACGTATACCTGATAGCACGTTCATTAAGCTGAATGATACTTACAGGTTTAACATAGCTAAACTGCAAGACGCGTTGTTAGCCGAGAAGTACAAAGATGGGGATGGGGAGCAGCTAGAAATGTTTACCCCCGAAGAGATGGGACCACAATAATGTCGGAACGCTTTAGCCGTATTAGCACAGGGGGCAACGTGTTTACGCTACCTGATGGCGATACGGCTACATCACTTGATACAGTTATAGTAAATGCAGCGGAAATATCTCGCGCATATTACGAAGGCGTGTACGATAGTGATAACCCCACTGCACCTACCTGTTGGTCCTCAGACACAGATCGCCCTGACAAGGGTGTACCTGTAGAAGATGCACAAGCAGTACGGTGCATGGACTGCACTCAGAACATACGTGGTTCTGGTTCAGGTATGGGTAGGGCGTGTAGGTTCCACCAACGCATAGCGGTGTTATTAGAGGGTGAGTTAGGTACAGTGTATCAGTTGCAAGTATCTGCTACGTCTATATTCGGCAAACCTCAGAACGGTAATACCCCCCTGCAATCTTATGCACGGCACTTGAGCAGTCACAACACGCGCTTTGCGTCTGTGGTTACTAACGTCTACTTTGATGTAGATAGTCCTGTACCTAAGTTATTTTTCAAACCTAAAAGGTCTTTGAACGTAGCCGAAATGCAGGACGTGGATGGTATGATTGACCATCCAGATACTTTAGAAGCGATAAATACGGCTATACTTTCTGCCCATATCAATTCTAAATCCCCGTTCTCAGACGAGAGCGGCCTTTAACTACCTTAAAATAAAAACCTAGGAGAACGACATGGCTGAAGCCAACTCTATGAGCCACATTATACGTGGTGTTATCGCACAATACCCCCGAGTTAACCGCCCTTATCGGTTTGACCAGACCGCAGGTGAGCGGGGTAAATCTGTGCCGTGTGATCCATCTGATGATGGCGCAAAATACGAAACAGGTTTTCGTATGACCAAGGAACAAGCCAAGGAATTGTACAAAGCCATGACTGCGGCTTACGCAGAGAAAAAGCAAGCTAAGTGGCCTGTAAAGTTACCTACACCTGCGGAAGTCTTTAGTGAGCAAGAAGACGGTACGTATACTGGCAAGGCCGTATTGAAGGGCGCGTATGGGGAGCAACTCACTGCAAAGCCTTCTCAGTATGACGCTAAGAACAAAAAGTTGGACGATGATTTTATGCTCACTACGGGCAGCAAGATACACGTACAGGTTACGTTTGTCCCTTATAGTATGCGCGACCACGGTGTTTCCCTGCGCTTACGTGCCATACAGGTTATCGACCTCAAGCCTATGGAAGATTATTCTCCCTTTGGCGCAGAGGATGGGTTCTCTATTGATGAAGCCCCAGAAAGCGTGTTCGGGTTTGAGATTGACGATACCCCCGCTGACGTTGCGGTAGCACCTGATACACGTTCTGAAGAAGCCCCAGAACCTGTGAAAAAAGTCACTAAGAAGACTGCCCCGCCACCCAAAGAAACAGATGATGGTTTAGGCGATATTCTATCTGATTGGGAGTAATATAAGTAGACAACCCGCTGCGGGGTGTTAACTAGGACGCGTCCTAGTAGCGTCTCGCAGTGACCTTGTGGGAAAGAGGCTATGATAATAAAAACGTTTCTAAGCAGGGTTCTAGGGAGTGAGGGTAACTATTGTGTGTTTGCGGCTCGGAGCAGAGATAACCGCAGAGTACAGAAATTCTATGACACAGTAGACGAAGTAGAGACTGCCGCTCAAGACTTAGACGCTGACGGGTACGATGTGTACTTTGCACTAGCTACCTTTAAGACAACCGAAAATAGAAAAGCAGACAATGCCCACCAATTAAGGTCTATATTCTTAGATTTAGACTGTGGACCTAGTAAGGATTATCCATCTAAAACCGAAGCTGTGTCGGCACTACGTAAGTTCTGCAAGCAGTACAAGTTACCTAAACCACTAATGGTAAACTCGGGTAATGGTGTGCATGTTTACTGGTTCTTATCCGAAGCCCTAGCTGTGGATGATTGGATACCCGTAGCAGAGCGTGTAAAGCAAATATGTGCTAGCAGTGGGCTTAAAGCCGATCCTGTAGTAACCGCTGACGCGGCCAGAGTGCTGCGTGTACCTAATACACATAACTACAAGTCCGACCCACCTGCACCTGTGGAACTGTACGGTGTTGATATACCCGAACCCGTTGTACTAGACGAGTTCATGGGTCTGTTTGGTGAGCGATCCGAACCGACATTATCCCCACATGAGAGCAGGGATAGCAGCGCAGTGTGGGACACAATCAACAGCAACAAAGAGTACGTATTTAAGGATATTATAGAAAAGACCCGCGCAGGGCGTGGCTGCGCTCAGATATTACACGCTATAAAGGCGAAGGACGAAGTGTCTGAACCTACGTGGCGCGGTGTTCTTAGCGTATTGCAAGCCTGTAAGGATGGTAGCAGGGCCAAGGCTCACAAAATATCTAAGGGCTACGAAGGTTATTCGGAGCAAGAGACAGATAAGAAGTGGGATTATATAGAGGGTAAGGCTGCGGAACTAGGGCTTAGAGATATAGCCTACAAGTGTGCCACCTTTGACGATAACAACCCTGATATCTGCATGGATTGCCCTAACTGGGGTAAGGTAAAAAGCCCCAAGGTTCTAGGTGAACGGCTAAAGGAAGCCCTAGGTGACGATGAAGTAGAAGATGATCCGTTCTCGGCATCGTCTACCAAGCACATGATCCCACCTTACCCCAAGCCCTACGTGCGAGGCGCACACGGCGGCGTATATGTACGTAAAAAGAACGCTGACGGGGACGTAGAAGAAGAAGTAATCTACCACAACGACTTCTACGTAACGAGGCTACTCCACGACGTTTCACTGGGGGGTTATGTCGTAGTGTTTAGACTGCACCTACCACAGGACGGGGTACGGGAATTTACTGCACCTATGTCTGCGATAACCTCAAAAGAAGAGTTCCGTAAAATTGTGGCTATGAACGGCATTACCACATGGGGCAACAAATTGGATCAGCTAATGGCTTACACAACTAAGTGGATAGACGAATTGCAGTCGGCTGCGGCGTCTGACGAAGCGCACCTACAGTTTGGGTGGACTAACGATAGACAGGAAGCCTTTGTGCTAGGGGATAGACTTATCCTAGGTAATAGCATTGAGTATAACCCCCCGTCCAAAAAGACAGCAGGGTTGTTTTCTACCTTTGAACCCAAAGGATCAGAGGCCCGACAGCTAGAAATGTTTGCGTTTTATAACCGTGAGAATTTCCAGCTACATCAGTTTGTTATAGGCTCTGGATTCGGCTCTATACTCATGCCCTTCACAGGGCAAAACAGTATGGGTATTCACCTATTCGGTGGATCAGGAGTGGGCAAGACCACGGCTATGAGGGCAGCACTAGGCATATACGGCAGACCCGAAGCCCTGATGAACCACCACGCAGACACACATAACGCCCGAATGAACAGGGCCGAGTTGATGCGTAACCTCCCGTTAAGTTCTGACGAAATGACGAACATAACACCAGAGTGGGCTTCCAAGTACGTATACGAATTGTCTGGCGGTATGCAGAAGAACCGTATGTCTAGTGACGGCAATACAGAAAGACACAGAGGCGAACCTTGGGAGTTGATCGGTGTTACTTCTGCGAACATAAGCCTTTGGGAATTGTTGACCCGAAACAAAGAAGTACCCCATGCAGAGATGCTTAGAATGCTAGAGATAAAAGTAGACAAGTCTCTTAAAGACCCAAGTATCAAGCCCATAACCGACAAGATATTTACCGACATAAAATCTAATCACGGCTGGTTTGCCGCCAAGTTTGTGCAGCACGTAATAAATAACCGTGATGAAGTCGCGGCGTTGGTGTTGGGTATACAAGCACGGATAGATAAAGCTGCGGCGTTAGAAGCAGAGCATAGGTTTTGGTCGGCGGGGTGCGGGGCTATCTTGGCGGGAGTAGTTATAGCCAAGAAGCTAGGCATAGTCGATTGGGATACTGCCGCGTTGTTTAAGTGGGTTGTTCAGCAAGTTACTATGCGTAAGAACATAGTAAACGATGTGGGTTCTTCTGTATCCGAAACGCTTAACAACTACGTGTTTGAGAACAACAACAATATCTTGCAGATCAAAAGCACCGCTGATCTACGGGCCTCTGTAAACGGCAATGCTTTAGACTATGGCGGTGCAGTTCCCGAAGCTACGCCCCGTAATCACTTTGTTGCACGGTACGAGATAGACACGCAAAAACTATACTTGCTGCCGAAACCGCTAAAGAAATACTGCACGGATCACCAGATAAGTTTTGATAACCTTGTGCAGGACATGACCGAGGCTATGGGTGCAAAGAAAGTACAGATGCGGTTGAGTAAAGGTACTCACCTAAACCTACCCCCATCGCGGTGTATAGTGGTGGACTACTCAGAAGGAGTATTAGATGAACCGCAAAGTGTTGATGATTGATGATCTGGACCCTGACGGAATTAAAATAACCGTTGATTGGGACAATTTAAAAGTCGGCGGTTCCGCTTTCATACCCTGCATAAACACCGAAAAAGCACACCAGCAGGTAAAAAACGTAGAAAAGCGGAAAAAATGGACGATAAAAATGCAAGTCCGCGTCGAAAATGCTAAATTAGGAGTACGCCTCTGGAGAACAACGTGATATGTCCTGCTCGACAACTCACTAGTTGTTCTCCTCTCTACTGCCCCCGCTCGGCTAGGTTTCGCACTGCAACGGCGGGGGCTTTTTTACTAAAACATAGTAGCTTTACCACTAAACTGATCCGCAAAGTCCATGAAAGTACCCCGTAGTTTAGGGTGTATGGATATACCTTGGAACTTTTTAGACGTATTTTCGGCACGGCTGTTCATAGATTTCTCTATAGACTTACCGTTGATGGGCCAATCAGGGTGTTCCGCATTGTACGCAGGTATTTTGTCATAGGCCGCTTGTTCGGCTGCACTGTCACCATCTGCTCTGGCCCTAGCGATATTATCTAAGATGCGTTTGCGTCTGGCCTTAGTGCCTTTTTCCATGCTTTTTATTTCAGCATTTAATTCATAGGCCCGAGCCAACTCTGCGGGGATAAACCCTAGGGCTTGTGTTACTGCGTGTAGAGGATGCACAGGGGCAATGATATCACCCGATAATGTTTCGGCCCCACCGTCTTTGTAGAACCGCACACTCTTCATCACGTTACGTGCCGCCGATGGTGCGAAGGCTTCTGCCCCTCTAGCAAACTCACCCGCTGCAAATAAATTAGCTGCCCGATCCACCTGCAATGCGATACCTATAGCGGGTCCACCCAACATCTCTACGGCAGTCCATATAGCAGGTTGGTCACGATCTATTAGTGTGTCTCTAAACAACAGGTCGGATAGCTGAATGCGTGTAGCCACGTTAGTACCTGTTACGTAGTTTACAGCACCCGAGTAGTATCCTTCGCCCGTAACCCTACGCACTATGGATTGCATGGATTCTTCATCATCGTCTTTGAGTAGGTTGTAAACCATAGCCGCCGCGCCAAAGAAAGGCACACCGCGCACACCTGACATAAGCGCAGCCGATCCGTATATACCCGCGAGTTGATAAGCGGCTAGTTTCTTAGCTTCAGCAGACTGCCCGACCATCCCCTCTTTTGCCAGTTTATGTAGCAGGGACAGCATGGACACACCGTAACGCTTATACATAAAGACTACCGATCCGATAGACCCCTGCATTATCTGGGGTGAAGCCGCCGATGCGCTACCCCCGTTGGTCATTTCGACCATGTAGAACGCTTTTTCAGCCGCTTGCTCATACTCAGCATCACTTACAGTACGGTTATCCTTGGCAGCTTGAGCACCTAATATATCTGCCTCAAGGTTATACGCAGCGGTAAAGGCTACCTCACGGTTAATCCGCTCTCCGTGGTGCAGCATAAAGCCCGATGCGGCGTTAAACTTTTCCATACCGCCGTTAGTACCGTCTATGTCTAGCATGTCGTAAGCTAGTGTGCGTTTGAATAAACCTAGTCGTTCACCTACACCCACTGCAAACTGCATACGCTTCTTTCGGGGGTCGGTCTCGTTTGCATAGTCGTAGTTGCTTACAGACCTGTCTGCGGGAGTTCCAGTTACTTCCTGCATTTCCTTGATAGGGTTGCCTTCTGCGTCAACCTTATCGCCGTACACTTCGACCATACGCTTGCGACCACTGTTATGAATAAGGCGCATGGCCTCACCTATAGCAGAGGATGTTTTATCGTACCCGTACTTAGCACCGTATACAGGGAATACTGTAAGGGGTATCTGCGAAAGGTTAACCAAAGCACCCGACACGTTAAATCCTAGCGTCATGTTAAAGCCAATATTGGTCAAAAACTTAGAAAGGTTACTCCTGTTGACGCCAGTTCCGCTATTAGCAAAAGATACCAAAGTGTCGTACATATCTCTCATGGCGGGAGTTGTGTTACCTTCCCCACCCGCTTTATCGTAAGCCGCTTGTAGTTCTACTTTTATTGCGTCGAACTTGTTACCGTATCTCATTTGTACGGCTTGCCTACCTAGCAAGGTCGCACGTTTTGTAGTAGCGCGTATAGCGTCCTCTATATTACCCAATGTGCCCTTACGAGTACGAAACGACTGCATGTAGGAGGTCTCTGGGATAGTGTTAAGAACCAACTCACCAATCTCATTTATTAGTCTGTTGGTAGTTTCTCGCTGTTCTTTAGTGTCGCTAGGGCTGTTATCACGTATCCCTTTGACCAGTTGCGCGATAAAGGATGAAGGGGGCGCATTGTCAAAGTTAACATCTGCTATGGATGCCGCTTCGGAAACACCTATCTGCGCGTCTATAGCCTCTTCTATATTGGCGTGTTTTTTCTGCCGAACCAACTCAGCCATACTAGCCATAAGTTTTTGATTGCCTCGTATACCTTCGCGTACTCTACCCTGATATTCAGACCATGCTCTAGCCCTAGCAGCAGGAGTAGTGAATGCTTCAGAATACCGTTCAAGTGTTCCCCTAAATGGATCAATAGCATTATAGTACAGCCATAAATCTCCTTCACGCTCCAAGGGTGTGTAGGGTTCTATAGTGCCTTTGGAAGTCAGCTTGTCATAGAAACTCTTCATAACTTTAGCGCGTATGGCACCATCAGGTATAGCTATAGACAGTCGCTCATCTACGGCTTTTTTAATGTCGTTCCGTAATCCCCGAAATAGGTTACGCATGGTGGCGTAAATACGCACAACTAAGGGACTAGAGTTTACTAGGGCTTCGTAATCGCGCCTCACCTGCTCCCAATCAGCCATTTTCTCAGGGTCTTTGCCGTACTTTTTGACTGCGGCGGGACGGTCAAGCACAGGGTCAACTTCACGGCGCGTAGCCTCGTTCACCATCCTGTTGAACTGATCCTGCAGTCCTTTGTTAGCTTTGCCCCATTGTACTATAGGTAGCAGGGTGTTCTTCAACTCGTCAATCTGCTTACCATAGGCTCCGTTAGCTTCATTAACGGTAGTGTTTAACTTGGCACCTAAGTTACCGAAATACTTTTCCGATATATCAGCTAGGTAGTGCAGAGGCGTAGCTTGCATTAAGAATTTGTTTGCCCCGCCGAACAGCCCAAGGCTCACGTTCTTTGTAGCGTCCTCAATATGTGCGATATATTTTGTCTTACCTGCGTTGTTGAAGATAGGCCCGTTTGTAATGGCACTGTTTAGGAAGCCGTTAGCGGCGGCGGGTGTCATCAACGCGAGAGAATCCGCGTCACGGAACTGCGGGGCAGGGGCCAACATACCTTCGATCAGATAATCTACTTCTGATAAGGCCGAGGTCAAAGGTTTGGACTGCAAGCCGATTACACGCCGCACAAAGTTAGTGATAGCATTATATAGACGTTGCAGGGCGGTCTTACCTTTATACAAGTCACCCTTATACAGTAGCTGTCCTAGCTTCTCTTGGAACGCTGGGTTGGTCAACGCCTCAGAGATAAACTCGTCTAGGTTTGTAGACCCATACTCAGTATCTAGTACGTCTTTCACATCGTTGAACACATTACGCAGCGCCAATGTGCTAGCAGAGTTCTTAGCCAAGGACGCAGAAACAGCGGCATGTACCATTTCATGCAAAACGGTGTGCGTATTCATACCTGATTTAGGGTTTATAGAAATAGTGTTTGTTCTAGGATCAAACTGTCCTGCCGATGGCGCACCGTCCATATCCACAAGGTCTGGTACGAATACTATTTTGGTAGTACCCGCCATGTCCGCCAGCTTGTTAGCGATCTTAGCCAACTTAGGATACAGCGAACCCGCCGCAATAGCATGTAGCGTTTCTTTTAACTTACCTGCACTAAGGAAGCCCATTGCGCTAGGTGACATAGGATCATCTAGGTATACTACACTATCGGCGGGTAGCGGCTTGGTAAACGTGTACTTGTTAAAGAAGTCAGCTTCCGCTTTAGCTTTTTTATTAGATATAAACCCTGCTTTAGATGGACCTTGACGAGAGGTAAAACTATTTTTTGGTTGCCCTAAACTAACACCAGAAGAACCGTACAACCCTTCCGCTCTTTCTTTTTCCTCGCCTTTTAGAATTATATCTTTGTCTAAATCTTTCTTAGATCGTTCTGCCGAATCAAACACACCTAGCACCGTATCTATGTCTTTCATCTGCGCTATTTCTTCTTCTTTTTGCAGATTAGATAGATTAGGTTCTTTACCTTTTATAATTTCTTTTTCTACATCAGCTTTTTGTGACGCAGTTGATCTACGCCGCGCTTCATCTTTTGCGCTACTTTTTAAATTTCTAAAGTTTGCTTTCATAGCAGTGTAGTACGCGTATGTGTACGGGTCTAAAAATTCTTCTAGCCATACCTCGGCCTTCTCCGCAGCGCCTTTGTTCTTACCCTCATAAAAATACTGTTGTTCTGGTGTCATACCCTCTTGAGTTTGCACTCTGCTAGTGCCGTACACCATATCATATGCGATTGTATCTATAGCCAAGCCAGCATTAAGGGCCGTTTTAAAGTAAAACTTAGCAGCCTTAGCTCCTGCTAATAATTCTGGCTCAAGAACCTTAAAGTTTTCTTTATCCTTTGCCCTATTAGAAAACACTTTTTTAAGTTTGTCAGGGCTAATCTCTAATAGGTTTATTATCTCGCGTTTATCCGCAACATTCGTAGGGTCCATACGTCTTAGATTACCAACATTCGTAGCAGGGTTTATGGTATATGCAGCATCCACAAGTATATCTAAATATTTTTTGCTATCTATACGGCCTATGTCTATACCTAGATATTTCTTTCCGATAACGTCCATGATGCGTTGACCAAGAGCAGCATTTTCTTGCGCTTCGGTCTGGGCTTCGGCTTCCGCTTCAGGGTCTACTGGCTCCTCTACGGGCGCATTTGCCTTGATATTATCTCCAGCAGTGCGTTCCATAGGGGTTACAATACTGTCCATGTATTGCTGTTCCGCATTAGGTTTATAAATTCGTTCAACCGCAGTATCAGGCTCTACGACAGGCTCTACGACAGGTTCAGCTTCAGACTCTACGACAGGCGCGGCCTCGACCTTATCTCCAGCGGTACGCGGCTCAACGGGGGCTACGATACCGTCTATATATTGTTGTTCTGCATTAGGAGTGTATATATCTTCAACAGTAGGCGCAGCCTGCATACCTGCATTAACTTTTTCGTTAACCGCTGCAGTATCTTCAACGTCTTCAACATCACGGCTTTGATCTGTTTCTGTCTGAGCCTTACTAGCAGCAAGGTTAGCAGCTAGGCGTTGTTCTTTAATTTTATCTAAAACAGCTTTTGCTTCTGCTTCTTCTTTAGGGTCTACAGTAGAATCAGCGCGTTCTGCTTCATTTTTACTATCAAATGTGTCTACATTATTGCCATATTCATCAGTGCTAACTTTTGCACTTTTTTGCCATGTAGCTTTTTGTGTTGTATCTGCATTTTGAGCAGGAGACAGTTTTGTATTACCCAAAGCCTCAATGTCTTTTATAGTGCGTTGAGCATCTCTTCGCACATCTTCTATTGTTACTTCATTACCTCGGGCTTCGCTTACTTTAGCCGCTACTGCTGCGGCTACTTTATCGTCAGTTAATACTTTTTTAGCTTTAGCTAAGGCTTTTTTATCTCTTACAGGGTCAGCAAACAAGTTAGGTTGAGTTTCACCTTCAGCCGCTTTTACCGTTGATGTAGATTTTATATTGTTAGCTTCTTCGTACTCACGTTTTTGTTTTTGTAACGGAGTTTCTGCAGCATCTATAGCAGCTTTGTTTTCTGCAGCAGCAGTAGCAGCAGTGGCAGTAGTAGCAGCAGTGGCATCTTTTGCAACACGGTCTTCAGGTGTAATAGACGTAGCAGCAGAAGGCGTAAATGTACCTTCCCGTAACCCAGCCATAAGTGCTTCGTATTCGGCCAGCTTTTCAGCGTCCGATACTACTGGCCCAAAAGCTAAATCATCTACATTACTTGTAGGTTTAGCTTGAACAGGATCACCTAAATTAAGTTGTGGGTCTGCCGCAGGGGGTACGGCATCAGGGTCTACATTTACTATAGGTTCGGGTCTTGGACCGCGAATACCACCAGCAGCGCCACCTATTCCAGTACCAAGCAATGCGCCGCCAACAAAAGCGTTCTTTAGCTGATCTATGCCCTCTTCATCAAACACCTGATCCATAGGCGCACCAGACTGTAGCCGTTCAGCAGCGGTTTGAAATGTTTCAGTAAGGGCTTCGGTCCCACCACCTTTAAACGCTCCACTAAGGATACGTTGTGTAACCTTCTTGCCAACAGCGGTAGGACTAATGCCTATAGCTGCCATAGCTTTGAGGCCCAGACGTTCAGCTAAGGCTTGAGCAACGGCGGTGCCAACTGCCGTAGTAAGACTTACATTGTCTTTACCTTTAACAGCTTCTTGCGCCTGTATATTTTTGCCAGCAAACTCAGGAACTAATCCTGCGGTAAAACCTGCACCAAACCCTGACAATGTACCTGCACCGGGAATTACCGATCCTGCAATACCGCCAGCGATACCACCTTTTAAACCACTCTCAAGGGACGAACCTGTACCACCTACTAATCCTCCTAGGTACTCAAGTCCGGTACTTACGTCATTTACGTCTTGATAACGACCCACAGGACGTTGTGCTATAGACTGTAGAATGTTTTCTTGACCAAGCTCTTGCCGAGCTTCTTCTGCGTAGTCTGTACCGTAATCGGCTAATGCAGCAATTCCGGTTTTTTGACCGATAGTTTCTATCAAGTCGCCAATAGCTTGAGAACCACTACCACTGGCTCTACGGTAAGCACGACCAATAGCAGTGCCGTCATCTGGCCCTTCTACATCCCCATACCTGCTTTCAAGATCGGTCTTAACAGCAGCTTCTTGAGTGCGAATATATTCAGATATGCGCCCGTATTCTTCATCAGTAGGTACGTCACCTGCAATAATTATAGGGTAGCTTTTGCCGCTATACGGACCCGGAACAGATATTTGACCCATTTATTGTATCCTTACTTACTTAAATTTACAGCAGCAGGTGTATTTGACCCATCTACATTAGCAAAAATACTAGCGACAACAGGATTTGTAGACATTAATTGTTTTTCCTGTTCGCGTAACGAACTTAAAGTTGTTATTTGTTTATTGTACGCCTCTAACGCTCGGGAGTCTGTTGGTGGAGTGGCAGGCATACTTCCCTCTATGGCGGATATTTGTGCTCTTATACCTGTTATTGCAGAGTTAACACTTGCATAACTTCCTGCTGCAGGTTTTCCACTTCTTGCTCCCGCAGCTATACCCGCAGCCGTTAGTCTTGTGCGGTTAGCGTCATCAGCTATTTGCTTACGTGCCTCTAATGCAGACAGCTTAGAAAGTACGTCCATCTCCTGCGCTTCATCTTTCCGCTTGTTACCTAAGAATGTCTGGCTAGCACCAAGTCCTGCCTCACCTACAGCACTAAGCAGGTTAGGGTTACTACTAGCCATAAGCCGCATACCCATCTCAGCTAGACCTAACCACTTGTCTTGGTCTGCCGACTTCTCACGCTTGTCTAAGATATCCAACAGCTTCTGCTCGTAGGACGATGGAGAGTCACTAGCACGGTTAGCCATAGGATTGACGGTAGCTATGCCTGTACGTGTTGCAGGTGTAACTGCATTTCCATTCTTAACGCTTTGGTCAAGCAACGGTAAATTGTTTAAAAAGTCTTCTCCGCTTTTATTATCTTTTTCTAATTGCTCTGCAGCCGTAAGACCCGCTGCGTTTACAATTTGACTCTCTACAGTTGTATTGGGTTGAAGCTTAGATTCCCCCCACATTTTATTTATTAAAGCGCCATCTCCAGATATTTCTTCTTTTCTACCCTCCACTACGGTTGCTAGTCCTCCTGCAAGTTTATCGTTAAGTTCAGGAGTAAGTATTTGGCCCGGAACTTTCGCTACCTGTGCTTTTCCATCTGTTATAAGCGCGCCTAGGCTATTATCTACTTTAGCAGCAGACCCAGCTTGAGTTTGCGCGTCATTAGTAATCATAGCATCTAAAATAGAATTAGACGCAAGTACCGAAGGTTTAGTAGGTATATTAGGTTTACCGTCTGTTTCTCTTTGCAGTATATCCAAATAATCTTGAGTAGCAGCAGCGTTATCAACACCGCCACCTAATGCTTCAGGCAAGGCAACTTGTGCGCCGCCGCCAAGAACCAAGTCAGCCATGTTAACTGCAGCAGGGGCAGCATAGCTTTGTACTACTTTTTTTGCGCCATCATTTAAATATTCAGAAAAAGTTTCTGCGCCGCCCGTAGTTTCCACAACACTATTTAAATACTTAATTCTGTCTTGCGCTATTTTTAAGCCATTACCTGTGTACTTACCGCTAGCTATACCATCAGCTAATTCACGCATTTCTATTACACGTTTATCAAATTCACCATCAAGCTGTGCTTGGTAAGATGGAAGTTTAAGGTCTGTTCCAATAGAGTTAGCAGCAGCCCCTATAGCTCTACCTTGTTGCCCTGCTGCATTAAGATAAGAATTAAGCCTTGTATCATCACTAACGGGGGTATCTTTTTTCCCCATCTGCGCTACGAGTTTTGCAGTTAGCGCAGCATTTGATGTTGGGTCCGCACTACTAGGGGCTACAAAAGCATTTTCTCCTGCAGTCAATCCTGCGGCTCTTTCCGTTTCTAGTCTTGCTTCTGCGTCTAATTCTTTATTTTCTTGCTGCCGTCTTAGATAATCCTCAGCTCCCGCAGTTTGTGCGGTTAAGTCTGTAACATCGGCAGCGGCGTCAGCTTGCAAATCTTGGGCTGCTTGTGCCTCGACAAGTTTAGATATTTCAGGCCCAAAGACAAATTTACCTGCATTATCATTTAAAACCCAAGGAGCTACTCTTTCAATACGGTTGGTTTCGTTTTGTGCGGCTTCTAATTTTTTCTTAGCGTCATAAACACCTGTATCATTTTTTCGTGCTTCAGCTAATGCTACTATTGCTGCTTCTTCCGCTTTCGTGGCTGTTATATGCTTGTCACTTGTTAATTTAATAGCCGCCGCTTGTTCTTGTGGTGTTCCTAGTTTTTTAATTTGATCTATAAGTATTTGGTCTACCGTATCTACTTCATTTAACAGCGCTGCAAAACGTATATCTTCAAGTGCATCAAACACTTCAGGTTTTTTAGGTTTTGTATTTTCTGGAGCCACGTTAAACTCAAAAGGATTTACGCGGTCTGTTACAGATACTTTTGGTTGCGCGTTTGTAACTTCTTCAGATGGTTTTACTGCGGAGTCAATAGTAATAGGTTTAGGGTCTTGCGCGCCATCTGCTGCCATTGACATATCGTAAGGTATTAACCCCTGAGACGCATTTCTAATCTCAGTATCAGTCATCTGCATAGGATCGGTTTTAGCAGCTACCGCAAGCTCTGTTCCGGGTTCAACAACGGGCGCTAAACTTACACTTTTCTTAGCCGCTTCATCAGAAGTTGCATTAAATGGAACACTAAACGCCTCGCGTGTATCCGCTGCATCTTGTGCTATTGCTTCAGCTTTAGCAATATCGCTTCGTTGCCGCATAGCCTCTTCTTCTTTTAACGTATTGCTAAGAGTTTTTTGATTACGGGCTGTTTGTGATGGAGACAACTCACCGCTATATGGATCATTGTTAGTTAGTGCTTCAACTATACTCGTAGAATAAGACCCCTTGCCTTCTGGGTACTTTGCACCAAGAATACCTCCGGGTTGCCCCTGTGCATTGTTGGGCGCTAGGCTTTCAAGAAACGCGGCCCTTGCTCTTTTTGCATCGGATTCTTTAATACGCCGTTGAGTTTCAGTTAAAAAAGTTGTGTCAACAACAGGAGCTTCATCACGCATATCAGCATCACCAGCAGCGCCAAGTGTAGTCAAACCTTTAGGCGTAGATATAGAAGATACAGGAACTTGACTAAACTCGTCTTTAGGTAAACCCAAACGAGATGAGTCTGTATTTCCACCCTGACCCCCTGTGGGAGATGAGTACATAGCGCCGCCAGCAGGAGGCAAGCCTGCGGACACACCGTAGTTATTAGGTGGGACGTTATTTCTATCGCTTGTATCTATAAGAGGAAAAGACTCAGACTCTATAGTTTTAAGCTGTCTTTTTAATCCACCAGACATAGGGAGATAAGGCACTTTTTTAGCAGCCTCAACTCCACCTACATCGGCTACGCCTTTAACATCTTGTACGCTATTTCTAGGCATAGCTTCTAAGGTGTCTTGCGTCATACGCCGTGTTTCACCCGGATAAATAGGGCTATCTTCTGCAAAAGTAACAATAACTTGGTTTACAGCGCCTCCCGGAGCCATCTTTAAAATACCACCACTAGCAGCTTTAGCTACAGGTGCAGGGGCGGCGGCGTTAGCACTAGGAGCAACAGAGGCTATGCCTGTGTTTTGAGCTACATTAGTTTTAGGAGCTATAGACTGAGCCATGCCACTAGCAGCACCTTGAGGCATACCTGCTACGTTAGTCTGTGGTGTAGGGGCTGGGGCTGCACCCATTAGTCCTTCAAGAACAGTAGGCTGGCCTAGCCCTTCTTGCCGTGTCTGCTCACTTCGCATTTCTTTGCGGTTGTTTAACTCTGAGGCAACAGCCCATTGAGGAACCATAGGGTTAGACCCTTGCATAAGCCCCATAAGTTGCTGGTCAGGTGCGCTACGCAGTGCATTTTGTATGTCTAACAGGTTTTGCATAATTAACCCCCATAGGCTTTATAGAGCGATAGTCCCGTAAGACCTGCACCAGCTAACTGCTGCATAGTTCCCGGTTGTTGAACTGGAGTTGTAGACGTACCCTGATACGTATTTGTACCTGTAGCAGCAATCGGCATACCGGATAGAATACCTGTCATGTTACCAATTTGTTCGGCAGTATACCCTTGTTCAGCTAAATAGTTATTGTAGTCTAAATCAAGTTGCGCTTGATTTCCTGTTTCTTCTGCAGCGCCAATACCTTCTAGCAACTGCAAGTTTTGGATATCTGTCTGACGATCTAACTCACCCAAAGCTACCGAATCTTTAGCAAGTCCTGCGCCTACGCCTAATGCGCTAAGACCTTGCTTGGCCGCAAACTGATCTGCACCTTCTGTAGCGCCTTGTACTCTAGCAAGTTCTGCAGCGCGAGACTTATCAACTGACATATCTGCGATTCTAGCAGCGGTAAACTGTGTGCCAGCATCTTTATAAGCGTCTTGCAATCCTTTATCTTGGATCATGCCCATACGGTTCATCATAGAATCTTCAGCTAAGAAGTTACGTACCGCTCCGCGTGACCCGCCAAATGCACCTGCTTGCACCGCTTGCGAGTTTCTAGCGCCTTGAGTTCGCTGATAGTCACGCATAGCCTCGGCCTTTTGCCGATCTACAACATTCTGTGTGTAGGGGTTCATGTACTGCCCTACATTGTCACCTGTAAATTTAGCCGCGTCGTTATACCCAAACTCACTAAATGTATTTGGGGTGTAGTCTGCTAACCCTTCAGCCGTAGTCATGCCGTCTGTCATATACGTTTGTGCGGCTCCAAGTCCCGTAATGCCATTACCACTTGTAGCTAGATTTCGAGTACCTTCTATAGCAGCAAGAGTATCTGCGCTTTGATCTGCAAATCTTTCGCCCGAATACGCCTGATAATCTTTACCATACTCAGCTTCGGCTTTGGCTAGGTTACGCTCAAAATAAGGTTTAGCCCATGCAGGTAAATCCGCCGCAGAGGAACCTGCCTGAGTAGTTGTATTGTTGTATGTTTTACTACCGCTCATCGGAAAGCTCCATTTTGTAAGCAATGTATTCTGGCTTCCAGCCATATTTCTTTAGGCATCGTCCCCATGCCTTACGCCCGTAACCTTCTATATGGTCACAGTTATTATCTTCTGCACATTTACGTAGTGTAGACTGAGACAAAGCTAAGACCTCTACCATGTTGCCACCGCCAACCCAATCAACTGCTAACCCACGTTTGTTTGGGTACTGTATCACACGAGTTGTAAGTGCTGTTACGATAACATCATCTTTAACAATAATCCACAGTGTATAAAAACC
>Ga0308011_10000452_pt1 | contig 21792 bp, 18 predicted proteins | sample Neamet177_FD_203144 | JGI IMG/M metagenome (GOLD analysis project Ga0308011, IMG submission 203144) | Marine microbial communities from water near the shore, Antarctic Ocean - #177 | ecosystem: Environmental > Aquatic > Marine > Unclassified | place: Southern Ocean | collected 2014-07-25 | reverse complement strand
TCACTGCTCAGCGTTGAATTCGCACCGATCATAATAAAACGTTCGCTCTTAGATTTCCCAACCCCAATATTAAAGGTGTCGTCTGTCTCTTCGTAAACGACCACGTCTTCACTTGAATCCGTCCCCAAGATGTGCTTCAGGATGCGGTAGCTGCGAAGTGTTACTGGATCTTTCTTCGTGTAGAATATCGTTTTGTTGTCATTCGCCCAAACAGCCCCCCCGGTTGTTTCAGGGATTTCGTCTTCAAAAACGACGCCTGTTGTAAGATCCTTAAAACGCAGGGTGTACTGTCTGCGACTAACGGTGTCTATTCCGTAGACGATGATGTTGTTGTTCGGGCTTATGCTCGATCCTCCGATTGCAAAATAACTGTGGCCTTCTGCCAATTGGGGGCCATCGAGAAGCATTTCTTCAGGATTGTCTAGGCTGTCTTTCTTACGGCAATTGAATGCGTATTCTTTTCCTTCTTCGTAACGAGAATAGTACCAGTACCCACGATAAAAAACCGGGACACTCTCATCGTCTTTAACGATTCTTCCTACGATCTCATCGAACAGCTCGCTCTGGAAATCTTTCGTTGGCGCAAGTGCAGACTCTTTGTAGTCATTCTCTGCATTAAGGTAGTCGAGGACGTCCTGGGTTTGGTCATCAGGCGTCTTTGCTTCCTTCTGCGCATCACTCAAACGCATCCAGAAATAATCATCATTCAATGCCAAATTATGGATATCCGTTACGTGAGGAATCACCTTTGCATTGGGGGCTATGACATCTTGTTTTGCAAGGAGCTGTTCGCTAGTAATGAAATTCTTTGAAGAGTCAGCCATAGGGTTGTTTTGATTGTCAGACTGAGTAGAACACGAGAAAAGTGCCAACGCAGAGACAATATAAATTCGATTTAACATGTGGCTAAGATACTCTCAGTCCACGGACCAACCATGACCTAATAGGGACTCTATTTTTTTCAAATCATCAGGCGTGTCAATCGATGGCGTACGGTGATTTGTCGTGCCTACATCTATCCTCCATCCATGTGCCAGCCACCGAAGTTGCTCGAGACTTTCTCTTTCTTCCAATTTCGTGGGGTGCAGTTCTACAAGGGCCTCCAGAGCGCTTGTGGTAAACGCGTATAACCCGACATGTTGTAACCAAGGACCTTCGGAGTGGGGGATAGGGCTGCGGCTGAAATACAGCGCTCTGCCATTCAAATTCCGGACGACCTTCACTCGGTTTACATCCTCTCTGCCAGGGTCAGAATGTTGCATTGGAATCGCAAGTGTGGCGATGGATGCTCCAGGTTTCCGAATCAAATGGACAAGCTCTTTGAGCTGTTCAGGATGTACAAAAGGCTCATCACCTTGGACATTGAGAATGGCATCTGGTTTGGGGTCAAGGTGAGCAATCACAGCCTGACATCTAAAGGTGCCGTTTGGACAATCGACAGGCGTCATTACAACTTCTCCACCAAATTTTTTAACGGCCGCTTCAATCCTCTTGTCGTCTGTCGCAACGACAACCCTGTCGACGACTTTCGACCCCTCTACTCTTCGCACAACACGTTCAATCATCGTCACTCCCCCTACAAGCGCCAGGGGTTTGCCAGGGAATCGGGTTGAACCAAATCTAGCGGGTATGATGGCTACAATATTCATCATTCAATTTCGTAAGTGTAAACGACATTCACCAATCGAGGTGATTCAATGGCCAATGGCCTAATACTATACTCCTCGTTCAAAAGATTGCTTACTACGACAGAAAGCCGAGAATGATCACTCACATTAAAGCCTACCCTAAGGTCTATAATCCATGGAAGCGTAGGGTGATCATCAAGCCAGTCTTCTAAACCCCAATCAGCAAGACCATCAAAAATGATAAATGCTTGATCAAAATTCTGCAAAACACTTTGGTATCGCGCGCTAACCCCCACAAACCCTTTCGGATGCGTCCATTGCGCATCAAAACGCACAAGATGTGGTGAACGGTACTTGAGGATGTGCCCAGTGGGGTCGTAACTGGTTCCAAGGTAGTTGACCTCCTCGCCATCACCGTAATTAAAGTCAGGCGTCAGACTTATGGGATTTGTATATGTATATCCAGTCAAAATATCTAATGTATGCTGATCTTGCCCCCCCCATTTGGCTTGTCCCGTAAGCGAAATTTCCGCGCCTCTAACCTGACTTTCTCCGGTGTTAAGGCTTCCAAATCCAAGACCATTTAAAAGGTCGTCACTACTCTCAGCCCATCGTTGGAATGTGAATTCAATAAAATCGGTATATCTCTGCTGAAAAACGGCGACATCTAAATACCCCAAAAACGGACCGACTTTAACGCCTTGCTTCACTCCGATTTCTAAACTCGTAGAAGATTCAGGTTTGAGATTTTCATTTGGATAAACCTGTAAAACACCCAACCCAGTACGTATGTATTTTTCAGCGATTGTTGGGAATCTAAATCCTTGGCCAAAGCTACTTCGTATGTAAGTCTCTTCTGCAACTTGGTAGTTTGCCCCTGCTCGAAATACGGGCTTGCCTTCAGAATCATCGTTGATCGAAAAATGTTCGTACCTCATCCCGGCTGATAAATTGATTTGCTCGCTTATGGGTTGGTCCAGTTGAAGATATCCTGCGACATTTCTTGCGGTGTTGATTCCATCTTCACTTCCTCCAGTGTAAAGCTGGGCCTCACCGATGGTGTACTGATGGACGATCCCACCTGTAAGGGCCATTTTTTCCATCCCCCAAGCCCCTAGTTTTTGGGATTGTAGCTCGGAATAGAAAACGTCGCTGTTGTTTCCTTGGCCATTGTTGTTGTCGTTGACAAGATGCTGCCATCGATTCCTAAAACTAGTTCTTACCCCAGAAGGACTTAAGTATTCTACAAATGGGTCCACGGTACCTATAAGCTGCTTCGTTCTGGTAGCCGCTCCAGCATAGCTGCTGTAAAGTCCAGTTGCTGAATTTTCCCAAATCAACGTATTTAAAGATTCGCCCTTCTGCCAATTTGTACTCACGCCGTATGTTAGACCCGGAATGGCGCTGTCTCGCTTGCGTAAATTAATATTAAATCTCGCCTGTGAGTTCGCCCCATATCGATCGACTGAAAAAGGATTGTATCCCGTTGTATTTGTGTCTATAGGAATGTCTAATGAGTCTAGCGCAACGGTAGGTCCCTTGTATCCATCGTCTCCCAGTAGATTTCCCCCAATAACGATGTCCCATCCGCCCAATTGTCTGCTGTGGAGAAAGCGGATGTTCGTCTGTTGAAGTGGGGTGTCCCAGTAGACAGATGATTCCGATCTCGGATCAGAGTAGACACCATGCTGAACAGACACTCGGGTCAATGGCCTTGCGTCTGGGAATCGTGTTCTAATATTGATCACCCCACTTAAAGCAGCGCTTCCGTATAAGACAGAACTGGCACCTTTGATTACCTCGATTTGGTCTAGGTTTTCAAGGGGCAGGAAACCCCATGTAGGTCGCCCAGCATCTCCACTTAAAACAGGCAAATCGTCCACCATAACCATGACGCGTGACCCCGCACCATAGCTGAATCCACTTCCGGATCGAATCTGTGGCTCACCATCCACCATGCTTACCCCAGGGACTTGCTCAAGTGCCGACTCCAAAGACGTTGTCGCTTTACTTTCTACGAGTGCTGGTTGTAAAATTTCAATAGAAACAGTCACCTCGGCCACGCTTTGTTCGAAACGTCCTGCAGATACAACCGCCATATCTAAAACGCGCGCTTCCGTCTCTAAAACCACATCCCAAACCACATTCTGACCTTCATTTAGTGAGACACTTTTGCTTTGGGTGGCCATCCCTATAAACGAATATGAGATGGTGTGTGTGCCTGGAGACAGCTGGAGCGCGTATTTTCCATCAAACCCACTGGCGACGGTATTCGTCCCGCTGGTGATATACGATCCCGGGACCGGCTCTCCAGCGGTGTTGGAGATAAGCCCAGAAACTGTTTGGGCCTTAACCCCTATTGATGTTGACATTAAAGCCAAACACATGATGAAAACAATCTTTTGCATTTGTCGAAGTAAATACATTCAAGGGGAAATCTCACAAACGTTGATAAATTCTTATACCACGCATGTCAATTGCGACAAGAAAATGGTGTTTGATTCGAAGAGATTTACCGCATGAAACCACATGTACACTTTCTACTGGCATTAACATTGGTTGAGAATTTGGGCCCGATTGGACTGACGAACTTATTAAAAATTCACGGCTCTCCAAAAACGGCATTTGAATCAATACCTCGAGGCTTGAGACAAGCCTTGTTCCTGAGGGCAGAAGAGATAAATCAACAAGTAACCGCATTGGGAGCGAGAGTAGTTTCATGCCATTGCAAGGAGTATCCATTCAATCTTCGCAATATTTGTGATGCACCAGGTGTGATTTACGTGAAAGGAACAATCCCCCAAGAAATTGACAAAGCCATAGCGGTGGTGGGGACCCGAAAATGCAGCGAGGAAGGAAAAAGATTTGCAGAAATGGCTGTCGATCAAATGGCCAAGAACGGTTTCCCATTGGTAAGTGGTATGGCGCTTGGGATTGATACATCCGCGCACAAAGCCGCTGTATTTTATGGGTTAAAATCAGTTGCAGTCTTTGCGCACGGCCTAGATCGGATTCATCCAAAAAGCAACATTCGTCTGGCGCAAGAAATCCTAGACAAGGGGGGCGCATGGATTTCCGAACACCCTCCGGGAACGCATGTTTTGAAATGGATGTTTGCCGCAAGAAACAGAATTTTAGTGGGTCTTTGTGTTGGGACAGTTTTGGCTGAAAGCCCAGAATCTGGGGGGTCTATGATTTCTCTTAAACTCGCGCTTGAATATGGCAGGGCAACGTATGCTTTTCAACCGCCCAATGCATATATGAACCGCTGGGAGGGGAACAGACGCGTCATCTCAGAGAACAAAGGATTTGCAATTAAAACAATGACGCAATGGATGAAAAAACTACATCAAGAAATACCCGCAATGAAAAGGACCAAACATGAAATTAACGAAGCAATAAAGGCAGCGAAAGCGAACATGGATTCAGCGCTGGAATTCATCCCGGATCCATGCAAATCGGTTTACAGAGAAGTGAGCGTAAATACAATTTCTGCGTTTGAATTAAGTAAAAAACTTAAAACAAACATTAAAATTATTCGAACCCGACTTTTTATTCTGGAGACGCTTCAGATGGTTGAACGTCTTCCGGGAGATTGCTATTCTCGTCTTTAGCATCGAAAAGAAGGTACTGTCCTTTAGTTACTTCAACAGGTTCGATTCCTGTTCCTTTTTGAATTAATGAGACCGTCATAATAATACATGTCACAAGAATGACAACAAGTAGAATGCCACCATTGAACGACGTGTCGACAAGTTCAGTGTAGTTTGAGCTAATTTGGAAAAACAGAAGAATGGTGATGAGTCCTCGTGGCGCGATATATAACAAAGACACTGGATCTTCAGGCCTGAATAACCGTAGGAAAACAAATCGTGTCACATAAAGGATGACCGAGATCGTTAAACCGTAGAATAAAACTTCAATATCTGTAAGAGAGGCAAGAACGACTGTTGCACCGAACAGGACGAAGAAAAAAGTACGTATTACAAATGCACTCTCTAGCGTAAGCAGGTGGAAATCGTGACGTAAACCAGCCATTTTCTCATCATCAAGGAGGCCTCCAAGCCAACTCTTCCCTTCTTTATTCTTGAAAATATTGGCGAAGAAAATCTTGTGATTGTTGAGCATGAGTCCAAAAATTAGAATAAGGATTAATGGACTTAAGTGCAGCATCTTTTGGATGGAATAGATTAAAATGAGCACAGCAATAGAAAGGAATAGTTTGACAGAACTCGTGATTTTTTGGAGCACGTAAACCAAAAGGTAACTCACAGCAATAGAGATTATCAGAGATGCCCCTAGGTTGATCCCGATTGATTTAAGAACCTCACCAGCCCCCACGGCTTCCTGATTTCCTAAAACCAGATAAAAAGCCATAATTCCCCAAATATCGGAGAAGGTGCTTTCGTAGACCATGAACTCTTTTCTCTCCAACGAAAGCCCACCTACAGATGGGATAATAATAGCGCTGCTCATGATGGACAGTGGGATCGCATAAACGACGGCGGTGAACCACTCCAAGCCAAGTGAGTAAAACAACAAGGCGGCAATCCCGAGGGTACTTGCGCCCAACGAAAAAAGAGCAAGAGAGGCGCTCTTCAGGATGAGCGGGAGTTTTTTCTTAGACAATTCTAGATCGAGAGCCGCTTCAAGTAGAATGAAAATAAGCCCTACAGTGCCAAGTAATTCCAGGGCGAGGGATTCATATGGAATCTCTTCCATCCCCAAAGCAGACAGCCCCTGGCGGATCAGCACACCCATGGCTATAAGCACCAAAACAGAAGGGATGTTTGTTCTTTTTGCGAGAAGATTCGCAAAATAAGAAAGGATAATAATAATGCTTCCGCCGATAACCAACGAAAACGCGCCTATATCATCTAGTGAGAAAAGTTCCAGTACAGAGTTGAGCATAGGCACAAGATATAACTTTCTCTATTAAAAGTTATGCGTGGTTAATTAAAACCACCTGTAAAAAGCCTCCAGAAATCATTGCCCAATGCAAAGACCATAAGCCCAAGCAACAGAGTGATTCCGATGACTTGTGCAACCTCCATGACTTTCTCAGGAGCAGGTTTCCTTGCAACCATTTCATACAGCAGGAATACGACATGCCCACCATCGAGTGCAGGAATAGGAAGCAGATTCATGAATGCCAAGATGAGCGATAAAAAAGCAGTATTTCGCCAGAAGACCAGCCAGTTCCATTCACCATCAAAGATGCTACCAAATGTGATCAGTGAACCGACTTGTGAAGCACCAGCTTTGGAAGCTAGAAATCGCAGAGAAAGTGCATAGTCTTGTAGCGTAGAGCCTGCGAGGAAGAATCCACTCACGAATGCTTCACCTAACGTATAGGTTATTTCTTCTTGCACAAAACGATCTGTAAAAGAAGATGGTGTTGCAAAGACGAATCCGAGATGACCAGCGGTGTCAGTCATTGCAGGTAGCGTCAGGTTTGCTCCTTCACGATCGACATATAAAAGAATCGGGGAATTGGGTCTGCTCTCTAATGCGTTTACCGTCATCAATTGACTTCCCGTTTGTACTTCATCTACAGCCAAGATCATATCGCCAGACAAAAGACCTGCCGTAGCTGCACGTGAATTGGGAATGACACTGTCCACCAATGATGGAAATTGAAGAGAAAATGGTCGGCGGATGCCTTGGTCGACCAGGATTTGACCTAACTCTGTGTCAAATTCAAGGTCTACTTCATTGCCATTTCGTATCACGGTTGCTTCAGTAACCGATTCAAAAAACGGAGTACGTCGAAGATCTTGGAACGTTTCTAACGCAATACCATTGAATGAAATGACATTGTCCCCGTTCTGAAACCCGTAAGTTTCCAGGCGGGAATCTACGTTCACAGCGTACTTATTGGGGAGCACGGTCTCGCCCCAAACGAGTAATACCATACTGTAAATCACGAACCCAACGATTAAATTCATAATGATTCCACCAAGCATGATGATCAGTCTTTGCCAAGCTGGCTTAGAACGAAACTCCCATGGTTCAGGTGGCAGTTTCATCTGCTCTTTGTCCATACTCTCGTCGATCATCCCACTTATCTTCACGTAGCCTCCCAGAGGAAGCCAACCAATACCCCACTCGGTTTCGCCTATTTGCTTTTTAAAAAGAGAGAATCCTGGATTCATAAACAGGTAAAACTTTTCTACGCGAGTCTTGAAATAACGCGCTGCGAGATAGTGACCTAGCTCGTGTAGAACGACCAGGAGGGAGAGGCTTAGGAGGAGTTGTAGTCCTTTAATCAGTGCAATCATGGCGGCAAAGATAGCTTTCCACGTTTCGATGCTGACAAAGGATGTGAATTTGTGAAATAATCACCTCAGTTGTGTGCATATTGCAGATCTATGAGTGAGCAATCAAAACCCCGAAAAACACTTTGGAAAGTGTTGTTGTTTTTAGCAGGATTAAGCCCTCTTATAGGAATAGGGGCGCTTGTAATGGTTGCCCTAACGGGGGACCTTCCAAATACAGAAACCCTCGCAAATCCGAGGACTTTCCTGGCAACGAAGATCTACACAATGGACGGGAAAGTCCTTGGAAGTTATTATAAAGAAAACCGATCTGAGGCCAGGTATGAAGATCTGCCAAGCCACCTTAAAGAAGCACTTATTTCTACAGAAGATGTGAGATACTTCAATCATGCTGGGGTGGATTTCTATGGATTAGGGCGTGCAATCGCATTTTTGGGAAAGCGTGGAGGAGGATCTACGATTACGCAGCAACTCGCAAAACTACTTTTTACGGAAGAGTACGAGTCAACGACCTTTTTAGAAAGAGCCCTGCTTCAAAAACCCAAAGAGTGGATTATTGCCTCACGCCTAGAACATCACTATACCAAGGGTGAAATCATGACGATGTATTTGAATCGCTATGATTTTTTAAATCAAGCTGTGGGAATTCGAAGTGCAGCGAACATTTATTTTAACAAAGAGGTGGGTGATTTGAATGTGGAGGAGTGTGCGATGCTTGTGGGGATGTTAAAGAACAGTGCACTTTTCAACCCATTGCGAAGGATGGAACTTGTGACTACTCGGAGGAATGTTGTCCTCAACCAAATGCAGAAATACGGTTATCTCGAAGCGTTTGAATCCGATTCACTCAAGGCATTGACCATTACCTTGAGCTATCAGAAAGTAAGTCACGACGAAGGTGCTGCTCCGTATTTTCGGGAGAGATTACGTTCGAAGTTAAAGCGCGTTTTTTCTGAGAAAAACAGAGACGGGAGTTACGTGATCTGTCAAGCTGATGGCTCTCCATATAATATCTATCGAGACGGACTTCAGGTGCACACAACTGTAGATAGCCGTCTCCAGAAATATGCGGAAAGTGCCGTTAGCACACATCTTGGAGGAGAGTTACAAGCTTCTTTTGAGAAAGACCTTAAAAACAGGGACAAGTCAACATATCCATTTTATGACGGTATAAACCCTTCGGTAAAGAAGACCATTTTAGGCATTGCTACAAGAGATTCTGACAGATATAAAAAAGCAAACGGGAAACTTTGCCCTGGATGTAACCGCCCCGCTTTTTACATCAAAGATTACCGTTTTGAAAACGGTGACAACGGCTTTAAATGTGAGCCAGACAAAAAAGGATGCGGTCATATTTGGATGGGTTTGAGTAAGGAGGCGTTCAATAAATCCATGCATAAACCCGTAAAAATGAAGGTTTTCAGTCACGCGGGTCCAATAGATACGGTACTCACACCTATGGACAGCATTGTTCATCGCAAAAAGACGTTGCACGCGGGGCTGCTTGCGATAGAACCTTCCTCAGGTCAAATTAAAGCTTGGGTAGGTGGTATCGACTACAGATTTTTCCAGTACGACAATGTGGATTTAAGTAAACGACAAGTGGGGTCAACCTTTAAACCATTTGTTTACGCCACAGCCTTGAGAATGGGGATGAACTCCTGTGATGAATTGCCAAATCACGTGACTTGCATTGACCTTCCGGAGGGATATGATCCCCCAAGATGGTGTCCAGATAACTCATCTATGAAATATGGTGAAATCGTGACTTTAGAATATGCACTGGCGAATTCTATGAATACAATAACAGCCAAGCTCATTAAGGATTTGGGTACTGACAGAGTCATAAAGTTGGCACATGCCTTAGGAATAAAAAGTGACATTCCCAACGTGCCTTCAATTGCACTTGGTGTTGCGGAACTCAATCTAAAGGAGATGGTAGCCGCAAATTCTTCCCTCGTAAATGGAGGGGTTTATATTGAACCTACATTCTTAATCAGGGTAGAGGACAGATATGGCAACACCATTTATGAGCCCAATCAAGAGATGAGGCAGGGGTTAGATGAGCTTACATCTTATAAAGTAATTAGAATGATGCAAGGTGTTGTGGACGGGGCATGGAACGAAGAACTACAGAAACGTATGGGAACGGGCGTTCGACTACGTTACGATTCGGACAAAAGAGATTATGACGGAATTAAATTTCCGATGGCAGGAAAAACAGGGACAACTCAAAACAATACGGATGGATGGTTTATGGGTTTAACCCCTGATCTGGTGACCGGGGTTTGGGTTGGCGCGCAAGACCCTACGATAAGGTTCTCTTCAACGCGCTACGGACAAGGGGCAAATACAGCGCTCCCCATCTATGGATTCTTTATGAAAGACACGTATGCCGATGAGGGAGTCGCACTTTCAAGGAAAGAATTTACAAGACCAGAATCGCTTGGGGCAGATACTTTAGATTGTAAGGAGCAAGCATCTATAAAAGGACATACCTTCGATTCTGACGGGTTCGACGATTCAGACCTTTTTAACTAATACACGAAAAGAAATAGAATGGCGATTTCAAAAGAAATAAATGGTGTAGAAGAAGCCTGTAAAGATGTAAGAGATAGCATGACGCTAATGCTAGGCGGGTTTGGTCTTTGTGGAATTCCAGAAAACTGTATAGAAGAATTGGTCAGATTAGGCGTCAAGGATGTGACATGTATCTCAAACAATGCAGGTGTAGATAATTTCGGCTTGGGGAAACTGTTGAAGAAGTCTCAGATTCGCAAAATGATCTCTTCTTATGTAGGCGAGAATGAAGAGTTTGAGCGTCAAATGTTGTCGGGAGAACTCGAAGTAGACCTCATCCCTCAAGGCTCACTTGCCGAACGATGCCGAGCTGGCGGGGCTGGGATTCCAGCTTTTTATACGCCTGCAGGATATGGTACTGAAGTTGCTGAAGGGAAGGAGGTCCGTGAATTTAATGGAAAGCCACATATTTTGGAGTCTGCACTAACGGCAGATTTTGCTTTTGTGAAAGCTTGGAAGGGGGACTCTTCTGGAAATTTAATTTACAAGGCCACCTCAAGAAACTTTAACCCCATGATGGCGATGGCAGGAAAAATAACCGTTGCTGAAGTGGAGGAGCTGGTGCCTTTGGGGTCTCTAGACCCAAATGAAATTCATACACCGGGGATTTTTGTCCAAAGGATTTTCCAGGGAAAGTCTTATGAAAAGAGAATTGAGCAACGGACGGTGAGCCAAAACAAATAAGATGCTTGATAAAAACGGAATTGCAAGAAGGATTGCACAGGAAGTACAAAACGGTCAGTATGTGAACTTGGGGATAGGGATACCGACGCTTGTCGCAAATCATATTCCCGAAGGACTGGATGTAGAATTTCAGTCTGAGAACGGCATACTGGGCATGGGGCCTTTCCCCATCGAAGGCACTGAAGACGCAGACCTTATTAATGCAGGCAAGCAAACGATTACGGCGCTTCCCGGCGCGGTGTTTTTTGACAGTGCGACCTCATTTGCAATGATTCGAGGTCAACATGTTCAACTCACTGTTTTAGGGGCGATGGAAGTAAGTGCCAATGGAGATATTGCCAACTGGAAAATCCCAGGCAAAATGGTCAAGGGCATGGGCGGAGCAATGGATCTTGTGGCGAGTGCAGAGAATATCGTTGTGGCGATGATGCACACAAATCGAGCAGGAGAATCGAAACTTCTTTCCGAATGTTCACTTCCTCTGACAGGGGTGGGGTGTGTCAAGCGTGTCGTGACGAATTTGGCCGTTCTAGATATTAAAGATGGCGCTTTTCACCTTGTCGAGCGTGCTCCGGGAGTGACAGTAGAAGAAATCGTGAACGCGACCGAGGGTGCGTTAATCTTGCCGGATTTGGTTCCAGAGATGTCTCTCTAATCTGAGGGGATTAATCAGGCGTGCATGACTACGGCGACCGATTCACAGTCCCCATCTATCGGTGGCGAGAATTTGGTCAACTTGAGTTCGATCGTGCTTGCCAGGACCAGTTTATGTTTTAGAGATTCGAGTATCCTCCTGCCCACGTGTTCAATCAATTTTGAGGGTGTTTTCATTTCATCAGCCACGATGCTGTGAACACTACAATAATCAATCGTATCTACCAATTTGTCAGACTTGCTACTTAAGCTCATATTCACGCCCAATCGCACATCGACCCGATACTCCCCTCCAATCTTCGTCTCCTCGGCCATACATCCATGGTATGAGTGAAAACGTAGCCCATTTACTTCAATGAATTCTATCTTTTCGGCACTCATGCTGCTTTTATTTTCTCTATTTCGGCCACTCCATTTGTGAGCCTTTCAAGCGTTTTTTCCAGTCCAAGGTATTCCGCAAAATCAAACATAGATGGCCCGCCACCAGAAGCTGTTAGCGCGAGCCGAAAGGGCAGTAAAACTTGCCCAAACCCAAGTTCTTTTTCTTCAAGATGTCTTTTGAAACGCGCTTCAATTTCTGTCGCGTTAAAGGGAGATACTGTTTCAAGCATTTCCTTGAGATCAACCATATATGATGCGGTTTCTGGTTTCCACTTTTTGCGAACCATTTTCGTGTCGTAGTCTTCTGGAGAAGGAGATTTAAAAAGCCACTGCGCCTCGAAAATGTCCTTCAAGAAGGAGATGCGATCAAGCATCATCTTCAGAATCTCTTCAGCATCTTTTGTGTTCAGTACCAACCCTCTGTCCAAAGCAAGCGTGACAAATGGTTCAGCAAGTTCGGCGGGAGACTCTTGTCGCAGGTACTGCTCGTTATACCATCTCGCTTTATCTGGACTGAAACGAGCGCCCGATTTCACGACTCTTTCAAGAGAGAATATTTTTGCGGCGTCTTCGATTGAAAACATTTCACGCGCGTCTCCAGGATTCCATCCAAGCATTAGAATCATATTTAGGAATGCCCTCGGATCGTATCCCTGCTCACGATAACCACTGGATATGTTTCCGTTTTTCGGGTCCTTCCACTCGATTGGAAATACCGGAAACCCTCCAGCATCACCATCTCGTTTGCTAAGTTTTCCATTCCCCTCAGGCTTTAAGATGAGTGGAAGATGCGCAAATTTCGGAACCTCCCACCCGAACGCTTTGTAAAGCATGACGTGAAGCGGCGCACTAGGGAGCCATTCTTCTCCACGAATCACATGGCTTATGTCCATCTTGTGATCGTCGACAATGTTTGCCAAATGATAGGTAGGTAGTCCATCAGATTTCACAAGGACTTTGTCATCCACAACCCGACTCGAAATACATATTTCACCTCTTATTTCATCCCTAAAGACGATATCTTCAGCGACGTCTGGCGTCTTAAAACGAACGATATATGGTGTTTCGGCTTCTATAAGTCTCTCCACCTCTTCGTTATTCAAAGACAAACTGTTTCTACAGTTCATTCGTGTTAAAGCGTCGTATTGAAACACCTTCTTTTCGGACTCCGCTTTTTTTCTCAGCGCATCAAGTTCGTTTGGTGTGTCGAACGCCATGTAGGCATACCCTGAGACGAGAAGAAGCTTTACGGCTTCACTGTAGAAGTCATTTCGCTCACTTTGACGATACGGGCCGAACGCTCCGCCAGCCACAACACCTTCGTCGATATCAAGCCCACACCACTTTAAAGCTTCACGGACGTAATCTTCCGCTCCTTCGATATATCTGGTTTGGTCTGTATCCTCTATGCGTAAAATAAACACCCCTCCATGTGCGCGCGCAAACAGATAATTGTATAGCGCAGTCCTCACACCTCCCATGTGAAGCGGTCCAGTAGGACTAGGTGCAAATCTTACACGTACTTTTTTTGTGTTCATAGCGGGATATTAATACCAGATTGCGAAGGTAATTACCTTTTTTCGAAACAACCATCAACTATAGACCTTCATATACAAACTCCCTCAAAATAGCATGATAAAAGGATTGAAGTTTGCGACAGTTAAAACAAAATACGATGAATGCATTACGTAACAAAGTCCAATTAATTGGCAGGCTAGGGCAAGACCCTAAGACCATCAACTTCGATGATGGGAAATCAAAAGTTAACTTTTCGATAGCGACAAATGAATCATATCGCAACGGCGAAGGCGATAAAATAGAGAAAACCCAATGGCACGATGTTGTGGCGTGGGGGTCTCTTGGGGAGATTATGAGTCAATATTTAAAAAAGGGAGCTGAGATTGCCATAGAAGGCCGACTCATGTATCGAACTTATGACGATAGCGAGGGGAAAACACGGTATATCACAGAAGTGGTGGCCAGCGATCTTCTCATGTTGGATAAGAAACCCGAAGAAGCATGATCGGACAGGAGGGCTTATGCAGGTGGGCCCTCCTTTTTTTTGCAACTTATATCTGTGTTAATTCGTAGGTTGCCGGGTTTCCTCCGTGTACCTTTATGGGCGATTATACGAATGACCATGAGTAAAACAGGAATCCTAAAGAGTTCTCTTTCAAGGAAGTACGCAATGGCTCTTACCGGCCTCTTCCTCTGTCTTTTTTTAGTTGGACACCTTTTGGGCAACTTACAGTTGTTCGTCGGAGGTGAAGAAGGTCGAGAAGCCTTCAACAACTACGCGCAATTTATGACTACGAATCCACTCATCAAAGTGATATCCTACCTCACATATGCGGGGATTATTTTTCATATTGTTGACGGTTTCGTACTTACGATTCAGAACCGAAAGGCACGTCCAGTTAAATACGTGGTGGAAAAGGGGAATTTAAATTCAAGTTGGGCAAGTAGAAATATGGCGGTTTTAGGGACTATTCTTTTGGTCTTTCTTGTGTCGCACATGCAAAGCTTTTGGTATGTCATGCATTTCGGAGATATTGAAATCATCAACGGAGTAAAGGATCTGCACTCGGTCACATTGGATTTCTTTAATCCAGCGATTAACAACCTCGCAGGTGTGATGACGGGGCTGTATGTTTTTGCAATGCTCTCTATGGCTTTCCATTTAAATCATGGTTTTCAAAGTGCATTCCAATCCATGGGAATCAACCATCCGACTTACACCCCTGTGATCAATTTTGTAGGGAAAGCGTTCAGCATACTCATCCCTGCTGGTTTTGCCTCTCTTCCTATTTACCTCTTTATTATCCAGTCGTAAACAATGTTAGATTCTAGAATTCCAGAAGGACCGCTTGCAGAAAAGTGGAACACGCACAAGGATAACATCCGACTTGTCAACCCTGCAAACAAGAGAGACATAGATATTATCGTTGTAGGAACAGGTCTGGCAGGCTCCTCAGCGGCAGCTTCTCTCGCTGAAATGGGGTACAACGTCAAGTCACTGTGTTTCCAAGATTCTCCTCGCCGTGCGCACTCTATTGCTGCCCAAGGCGGTATTAATGCTTCAAAAAACTACCAAAATGATGGGGATTCAGTTCATCGTTTGTTTTACGATACAGTAAAAGGTGGTGACTATCGATCAAGAGAAGCCAATGTGCACAGACTCGCTGAAGTGAGCGGCAGCATTATCGATCAGTGTGTTGCCCAAGGCGTTCCGTTTGCCCGTGAATATGGCGGATTACTTGACAATAGATCTTTTGGTGGTGTTCAAGTTTCGCGTACGTTTTATGCAAAAGGCCAAACCGGTCAGCAACTCTTACTGGGCGCATATTCAGCCCTCTCTAGACAGATTTCCAAAGGAAAAGTAGAAATGCTTAACCGACATGAGATGATGGAGGTTGTTAAGGTTGATGGAAAAGCCAGAGGGATTATCGCAAGAAACCTTGTGACAGGAGAGATTGAAAGGCACAGCGCTCACGCCGTGGTCCTCTGTACAGGAGGCTATGGAAACGCGTTTTATCTGAGTACGAACGCGATGGGATCAAACGCTTCGGCAGCTTGGAGAGCCCATAAGCAGGGATCGTTTTTTGCAAACCCATGCTTTACTCAAATACACCCAACCTGTATTCCTGTGAGTGGACATTATCAGTCCAAACTCACTTTGATGTCTGAATCACTCAGGAACGACGGAAGGATTTGGGTTCCTAAATCCAAAGATGATGTTGAAGCGATACTCAACGGATCAAAGAATCCGGGAGACCTTAAAGAAGAAGAACGAGACTACTACCTCGAGCGGAGATACCCTGCTTTTGGAAACCTGGTCCCTAGAGATGTTGCTTCAAGAGCGGCAAAAGAGAGATGTGACGCGGGATTTGGAGTCAATAAAACAGGACATGCCGTTTACCTTGATTTTGCCAGTGCATTTGTACGTTATGGACAAACAGAAGCACTTACAAAAGGCATAAGCAATCCTTCGGACGAAACGATTGTCGAGTTGGGACGCGAAGTGATCAAGTCGAAGTATGGGAATCTCTTTGATATGTACAAGCAGATTACGGATGACAATCCATACGAGACACCCATGATGATTTACCCTGCGGTTCATTATACCATGGGCGGGCTTTGGGTCGATTATAATTTAATGACAACTGTGCCTGGGCTTTTCGCCGCAGGAGAAGCAAACTTTTCAGATCACGGGGCAAATCGTCTCGGAGCTTCGGCCTTGATGCAAGGGCTTGCAGATGGTTATTTCGTACTGCCATACACCATTGGAGACTATTTGGCGGATGACATTAGAACCGGCAAGATCTCTACTGCGACAGTGGAGTTTGATGCAGCAGAAAAGAAAGTGACAGACGAACTACACACCCTTATTTCAAATAACGGAGACACGCCAGTGGATGATTTTCACCGCAGGTTAGGACTGATTATGTGGGAAAAATGTGGCATGGCCCGTAACGAGAAACACCTGAAGGAGGCGATAGCGGAGATTCAAGAATTAAGAAAGGAATTCCATTCAAATGTTCTCGTTCCTGGATCGGAGAATGAATTCAATCCTGAGCTTGAAAAAGCCACACGACTCGCAGACTTCCTTGAGTTGGGAGAGGCGATGTGTCTCGATGCGCTAACACGTGCTGAGAGTTGCGGAGGTCACTTCCGAGAAGAATCCCAAACTCCTGATGGGGAAGCACTTCGCGATGACGAGAACTACACGTTCGTTTCCGCTTGGGAATATACAGGGAGCCCTTCTGAAGCCAAGCTTCATAAGGAAGATTTGGTATACGATAACATTGAGGTCAAACAGCGTAGCTACAAGTAAATCATTATGAATATTACTCTAAAAGTTTGGCGTCAGAAAGGTCCTAATAAAGTTGGGGCTATGGAAACGCACAAGATGACCGAGGTGTCAGGAGACATGTCATTTCTCGAAATGATGGATGTTCTGAATGGCAACTTAATCCGTGAAGGAAAGGAGCCTTTCGCTTTTGACCACGACTGTCGGGAAGGAATCTGCGGATCGTGTTCAATGTTTATCAATGGAGAAGCGCACGGACCGGGAAGAAACGTAACGACCTGCCAGCTTCATATGCGCTCTTTTAAAGATGGCGAAACAATCCATGTTGAGCCTTGGCGATCAGCGGCATTCCCAGTCATAAAAGATCTTTCAGTGGATCGAAGCTCTTTTGACAGGATTATTCAATCAGGAGGGTATGTTTCTGTGAACACGTCAGGTGCGACCATAGATGCAAATGCCATCCCCATTCCCAAGCACGATGCTGACGAAGCGTTTGACTCGGCGACCTGTATAGGTTGTGGGGCCTGTGTAGCTACTTGTAAGAATTCATCTGCAATGCTTTTTGTGGCAGCGAAGGTGAGCCAGTTGTCTCTTCTTCCTCAGGGCAAGCCTGAAAGTAAGGAGCGCGTGATCCGTATGGTAGACCAAATGGATCTAGAGGGTTTCGGCAATTGTACAAATACTGGAGCGTGTGAAGTCGAGTGCCCTAAAGGCATAAGTATTACAAATATTGCACGTATGAATAGAGAGTTTCTCTCTTCAAACTTGACGTCAAAGTAGAAGATTAATTTTCATAACAATTGTTACTTATGCGGGGATTGGGGCATTCGTGACTTAAACTTGTAGTATGAAGAATTTACTATTTGTGGTTTTCACCCTGTTTTTAGTTGCCAATGTCTCTGCCCAGAAAAAAGCAGATGTAACTTTTGAAGTAGGAGGCGTATGCGGGATGTGTGAAACACGCATTGAACAGGCATATGATGTTAAAGGCATCGTGATTGCAGATTATGATCTTGAATCACACAAGCTTCACGTCGTTTATAAAACGAAACATTTCCCTGACATCCTTGATGTTCACCGTCTTGCAACGGGGGTAGGTCACGACACAGATTTGATTAAAGCGTCAGACGAAGTCTATGCAAAAATTCACGGATGCTGTAAGTACAGGGTAGAAACTGAAACGCACAAATGTTCCGGGGATCACGATCACTAATCGCGCTTTTACTTATAGGATGTAAACCTATTGAAGCGATCACTTTCACAGCAAAAGGATGTTGTCCTACCTGTGAGAAATATATTCTTGAGAGTGTTCAGATTGAAGAAGTCAAATCGGCTCAGTGGGATCAGCACAGTGAAAAGGTCACCTTGAGATTTTACACGAATGAAATTTCAGCTGAAAAGCTGCAGCGTACAGTAGCCATGGCTGGTTACGATACGGACTTGTTTATGGCCACAGACTCCGTTTATTTGGCCTTACCCAGATGTTGCCACTATAGAGATTAACATGAAGCTTTTAAAACACCTATACGTACTCGTATTTATTGTCAGCTGGCTTTCGATGCCAAATATCAACGCACAGAAGCAAGTCAAAGGCAAAGTTCTCGCGCCGGAATCTCACATCGGGCATGACCACGCAGCAGGCGAACACGAAGGCGAGGTCGTATATGACATTCTTCCAGGGGCATCAGTGGTTTGGAAAGGAACGACAGTGGGAACAATGACGGACCTTTTTGGGTTTTTTAAGCTGCCCGCTCTCAATCTCGGAGACACACTGCAGGTAAGTATGATAGGATACGAGACGGTAGGCCTCGTATATACCGGCTGGGATTATTTGGACATCCCGCTTGAGCCTGGGGTTCTGTTAAATGAGGCACAAGTAGAAGCCAGACGGTCTACGACTTCTATTTCTCTTCTCGACCCATTAAATATCCAGCAGCTTAACAGGAAAGAGCTTGCAAAAGCAGCATGTTGCAACCTTAGTGAAGCATTCGAAACAAACGCCTCTGTTGACGCCTCTTTTACGGATGCCGTTACAGGGACGCGTCAGATCCGTATGCTAGGTTTAGATGGTAAATACACGCAACTTCTTGTCGACAACCTTCCAGGACCACGGGGGTTAAATGTGGTACAAGGTTTGTCTTTTATTCCTGGGCCTTGGATAGATAACATTTCTATTTCAAAAGGCACGGGGTCGGTCACAAATGGCTATGAAAGCATCACAGGCCAAATCAATGTCGCGATGCGAAACCCTGAAAACGCAGAGCCTTTTCACGTGAACCTTTATGTAAGTGGGGACGGAAGATTGGAATGGAACCACGTGAGTAGCCATCAAGTAAGCAGGCGTTGGAGCACAGCTCTGCTGTCCCACGCTGAGCTAGGGACGACTATAAATGACCGCAATGACGACACTTTTCTCGACACACCTCTCAAACGCGATATCGTCTTAAGGAATGAGTGGAAGTTTCGTGGAGACAGAGGCATTCGAGGTGAGTATACGATTTCTTCTGTCATGATGGAAAGGCTCGCAGGTCAAGCCTCGGCATACTCAGATTCGGATTCACCTTTCGATCTTTTACAACCCTATTTAGAAAACACATCATCTGATGACCCTTGGACTGCAGCGACAACGATTTCTAGATTCGAAGCTTCTGCAAAAACGGGATTTGTATTCCCTGAAAAGTCTTGGCAATCGATCGGCACTCAATTTTTTGCCTCGACGCATACGCAAGAACATACGTTCGGTAACAGGAGCTATGAGGGCACTGAAGATTATTTCAGAGGAAACGTTCTCTTCTCTAGCATCATTAACAATACGGATCACAAATTTACCACCGGCGTTAGTTTTGTGTATGATGATTTTAATGAGATCGGCACATGGGGGGCAGAATACGACGCGTGGGACAGTGAAAATGATACGTTGTCTCGTACAGAAATTGTACCTGGGGCTTTCTTCGAGTACACCTGGACTCCAGGAGAACGCTTGGTCGTTGTGGCTGGCCTAAGAGGAGACCACCACAACCTTTATGGCAATTTTGCCTCACCTCGTTTGCATGTTCGTTATTCACTTGCTGAGGAGACATCTCTCAAACTCGTCGCGGGCCGTGGGTTCAGAACGGCAAATGTGTTTATGGAACAACTGGGATCTTGGGCGAGCAACAGACGCTGGGATATTCAAGAAGATTTGGCCCCAGAAGTAGCGACGAACGTGGGGGTGAACCTGGTGTCAAAATTCCGACTCAACTCGCGAGATGCTTCCCTTTCTTTGGACGGATATTTCACCAATTTTGACAACAGAATCATTGTAGATCTATACAATTCACCACACGAAGTAAGTATATACAATCTGAATAACTCTGGGGGATACCAGTCTCGATCGAGCTCAACGACGGTTCAGTTGGAGTTCGACTGGTCTTTCCACAGGCGATTAGATATCAGGGCTGCCTACAGATGGGTGAATGCCGTCACTGGATATGCTTCAGGTGATTTTGATGCAGGTAATGGGTTTGAAATGCTGCAAGACCCTTACGTTTCGAAGCACAGAGCGTTTACCCAATGGAGTTATGCGAGCAAAGAGACAAAAGAAGGCAAGCAGACCAGAATTGATGCTACCGTACAATGGGTGGGGCCTCAAGCGCTTCCAGTTCCAGGAGGCATGGCGTCAATGCATCCAAGTGTCTCACCTTCGTTCACCCAGGTCAACCTTCAATTCACTCAAATGTTACCTGGAAACCTAGAGCTTTATATCGGGGTAGAAAATCTGACGAATGTGAAGCAAATGTCTCCCATCGCAGGTGCAAATACTGAAGGCCTAGATATTGAGAATTTTGATGCGAGCCTTGTTTACGGTCCTATTTTTGGCCGAATGTCATATGCTGGACTAAGGTGGACGCTGGGGAGTTAAATAGAAGGGCAGAAGCTATCCGTGCATGGTTTCTACAATCCCGTATCGTTTGATGACTTCCCCCTCGAAATCAAGAAATTTCTGCCAGCGTGCATCGACATCAATGTCGCCCCCATATTTTCGTGCGAATTTCAGGAAAGTGGTATAGTGGTGGGCCTCTGAGATCATTAACCCTCTGTAAAATTCAACGAGATCAGGATCAGTCAGTTTTTCTGCCAAAAGACGGAATCGCTCACAACTTCGGGCCTCGATCATCGCAGAAAAAAGCATCCTGCTGACGAGTTGATTTTCTTTTGACCCGCCCTCACTCAACATATACTTATATAACTCTCCCACGTAGTTGTCCTTACACTCATACTGAAGCTTCACGCCTCTGTCCTTCATTTTCCCGAGTACCATATCAAAATGCTCGAGTTCTTCAATCGCAATCTTCGTGAGCGCCTCTACCAAGTCCGTGTGCATCGGGAACTTTGTGATGACACTGATGGCATTCGATGCGGCTTTCTGCTCGCACCATGCGTGATCATTTAGAATGGAGTTAATATTGCTTTCGCAAAGCTTCACCCATTTCTCATCCGTCGCGAGTCTTAATCCCAGAAGAACCTTTTTTGCCTTCTCGTACTTTTCGATTTCTGACATTTTAAATGATTTGGCTACAGTTCGACCCGTATCAAAGAACCCGTGGAAAGCAAATGTCCATCACTTGCCTGTAAACAGAGCTCTCCGCACTCGGTGGACGCATTTGGCAAAACCCTGCGCCAAAGCGTCTCAAGTGTAGAGGGAGGAAGTCCAGAGTAGGTATTCATCACAATAAACCCGTCGGGCTCGACCACTTGTGACACGAGCTCAACGATTTCTACCAAGCTGTGCTCAAGT
>Ga0308011_10000450_pt1 | contig 21867 bp, 32 predicted proteins | sample Neamet177_FD_203144 | JGI IMG/M metagenome (GOLD analysis project Ga0308011, IMG submission 203144) | Marine microbial communities from water near the shore, Antarctic Ocean - #177 | ecosystem: Environmental > Aquatic > Marine > Unclassified | place: Southern Ocean | collected 2014-07-25 | reverse complement strand
GATTCCGTCCGAGTGAGAATGTTTGTGTAGATAAAATAGTTTGGTTTAGAAAAAAACTGCGCTAGGGAAAAACTGCCCGTGATGAATTTAAAAGGGTGTGCAATTAGACTGCATAGGTATTTCGTATTTGGTCAAAAGGAGTGCCTTGAAAAAAATGTATTCGGGAAAAAAGCGGAGGATTATAAAAAAACTATTTCAAAAAACCTCCGCTTTTGAAAAAGGCGAGGGATTTATTTTGGTTTTTGATAAAAATACTTCGGCTTTTGTTGGTTTAAAATTTGTTTAAGTAAAGTATAATTTGTAGGGGGCTACAATAGGGGCTACAATACAAAAGGAGTGCCTTGAATGTTCCCGTGCGCCCGATTGGAGTGGGTGTTGGAGTAGTTCCAATTTGGATTATTCGGTAAAAGTTCGGGAAAGTTCGGGAAAGTTCGGAAAGCCGAATAGTTTTGGTTATTGGCTCGAATAAAATAGATGTGAATAGATTTTTCTTAGAATAACTTATTGTTTTTAAAGATAAATGTTGTATGTTTGTGGAGTAATCAAATTTAACGGGATTTTCCCTTAACTAAAAAAAGTAAGTTTTATGGTATTAGTACGGATTGTAAGTCAGAGAGAGGAAAATTATGGATTTTCAGAGGGTGGTTCACATTGGAAGAAAAAAGGTGGTCAAGAGTTCACTATGACCGCTAATGAAACGGATATGTTCTACACAAAGGATTCTGTACTAATAAAAGGGATTCAGTTTTTTTTAGATAAGGAATCTAACGAATGTTTGAAATACACTTACGTTTCTCACGAATTCATATTTTCAGACCCCATAATCATAGAGGGAAGTCTATACGATGAATGTGATAGACTTTATAACGAAGATTTAATATTACAAAAACGATTTGGAAAATTCGGAAGAGATAAAAATTCTAAAAAAAGATAAAATGAATTTACTACAAAAAACAATTAAGTATTCAAGCGAAAGACATAGGATGGTTAATCATCAATACGATGGTAGGAGTTATTCTTACCATTTAACAATGGTTTACGAAATGGCTCAAAAATTCAGCCACCTTTTGAAAGAAGAAGATATAGAGAATGTTTACTGCGGATGTTGGGTTCACGATTTAATCGAAGATACAAGAGAATCTTACGATGATGTTATGCAACAGACCAACAGAACAATCGCTGAACTTTCTTACGCTTTAACAAATGAGAAAGGTAAAACAAGAGGTCAGAGAGGTGGAGATAAATATTACAGAGATATGCAGAGAGTTCCTAATGCAGTATTTGTTAAAATATGTGATAGATTAGCTAATATTTCTTATTCTCGCTTTAATAACCCTAAAAAGCTTTCTATGTACCAATCAGAGGATAATAAATTCAGTAGCAAACTACATACTCAAGAATTGAATGAAATGTTTGTTTATATGAAATCACTACTTTACAAAAACTAAAACCGAGAAATTATGAGTGGATTAAAAAGGTATTTTTATCGTAAAATTACAGAACTAAACATTATGCCAACTAAGATAGTTACTTTGCCTACGGGTGTGGTTTGTTATCATTACGCTAGTGGTAACATCAAAGTAATCGGTTAATGAGAGTTACGGTAGAGCAATGTATTATAGATGCAAAGGAAGAAATGAATCGACATCTCGATACTTTAGTTGCTTTTTTAGATATTTTCGATGCGTTATTTAAAGATGCACCACTAGAGGTAAAAGTTAAATATCGAGAAGTTATTGTGTTTAAAACAATGCTTCAACTTTGCCAAGGGAATTATAGAATCCCTAGAGATTGGGAATTTTTAAATACAAAGCAAAAGAACAAGCGATTAAAGAAATTGTGTAGTTTAATTTTAAAAGATTTTTAGTTATGAGTAAACAAAAATATGTACGGTTAAAAGAGTATAACGAAATAATTATATTTCCGTGCATCATAGAGCATAGTAAGTTTAGGTTTTTTAATCCAATTACTGCGGGTTTCTGCTATGTAACAAGAGATAGGGTAAGTTGCTTTGGTCATAGCATTTCATTACGACTAGAAAGCGATGAAGAATCGGATTCAGCACTAGCGACAAAACAATTATTTAAGAAATATTAATAAATACAAAAATGGAAATAGGTAATTTAGTAGCGAGTAACATTAGCGAAGAAATTTTAAAGCTAAAGAAAGGGGAACAAACACAATTAGTTAAACTTAGAATCCAAAAACTACAACAGACATTTGCGGTATTAGGATTAAATAAAATCAACAAACTATGTTAAGTTTTACTTGTGTAATCTGCGAGAATTTTTATGAGGGTTGGGGTAATAATCCCGAACCAATAAAAGAAGATGGTAGGTGTTGTAATAACTGCAATAATGATGTAGTTATACCCCAAAGGATAGAGGATTTAAGTAATACATTCACGAACTAATGGATACGATAGCAATAGTTATAGGGAGTGTTTGTTTTGTTGCTTGGTTAACGATTTGGTGTTTTATAATCGTTGAATGTAAGAACGCACCAATGTTGGACGAGGATGAATATTCAATTGATAAAAAAGATTAATTTATGGAATATTTAGATGAAATAATAAATAGAATTGAGGACGAAGAAAAATCAAGTGTTCAGTTAACTATTTTTGATGAAATTAATGATAGGGAATTAAGATTAAAATTAAAGAAAAATGACGATACAAATTAACGTAGTAGAATGGGTGCTTTACTTAGTGGTAGGATGGCTTAGTTTAGTTATAGCAAACACAACTTTAAACCTACTTAAAAAGTATTTAGATTGGAGAATAAAAGTCTATAAAAAAAGGCTTGAAAACAAGTTTAATAATAAATTTAAAAAATAGAATATGGCTTATATAAATGTAGATGTAGATGTGGATATTGAAGATTATCTTGATGAAGTTTCTACAAGGGATTTAATTGAAGAATTAAGTAATCGGGATTTATCAGATTCACAAAAATTAGATATGGTTGGCTATAATGCAGAACCTAGAAAAATGAGCCTTATGGACGACATAAAGGTAGAGGTAATAATGGATAATTTAGAGAGTAAAACTTTAAATGAAATCGAAGAATTTTTTAAGAAATAACTTATGGCAAATACTATGGAAGGTAATCCAAACCACCCTTTATTAAATTTAGATTTAGATAATCTTGACGAGTATAGAACGTTCAAGGCATTGCTTAATAGGATGCACGAAAAAGCTATCATACAAGAGAAAAATATTGTTGAATTTAGCTTTAAAGGAAATGACTATAAATTCGATAGAACATCAAGCGAGTTTACAATGGGATATATGGTAGGTCATACCGATACATTAGGATTTTTATAAAGTCTAAAAATGCCCAAGTGGAACTAGAAATTTTCTCAAGTGGAACTAGAATCGGGGTTAAACCATTGATTTTTAGTTCTTTGAAAAAACCAAGTGGAACTAGAAATTTTCTCAAGTGGAACTAGAATCACAATTATTTTTTCTACATTTTTTTAACACGTTGTTTTACAGTTAATTAAGTGATTTGCAAAAAAAGACAAAAAACCCCAAGTGGAACTAGAAATTTTCTCAAGTGGAACTAGAATCGGGGTTAATTAACTAATTATCAGTTAATTGAAAAAAGCAAGTGGAACTAGAATTTTTCCCAAGTGGAACTAGAATTACCCTTGATTTGGCGAAGTAATTTTAAAAGAATAATTTTTTATTCTTAGGAATAATTCGTAATATTGCATTGTAATCAAAACTATATAAATTATGACAACAGTATTATTAGTAGATGTTCAGCAAAAGTCAGATTGGGGTAAGGAACTTGCAATTAAGCTTTTAGCACCCGTAGAACTTGAAAACGGTGTTACTCTTAAAAAACTATATGAATTAACTCAAGCTAATATTGTAGAGCGAGTTATTCTAGGTCAATTAGATAATGGTAATCGTTTAGACATTATTATAGATGAAGAGGGAACATTTGGTAAATGGACGAGAGGTATTAAAATCAAAAATGATAAAGGGTATCAATACACTTTGTTTGGAAATTGTGTATTTGTTCAATGTGATTCGGATGGCGATTGGCTCGGTTGGGTTGATGAAGCTAAAATGTTTTCGGATGTAGATAAGTATATAAGTAAACTGCAATTATTTCAAGTTGCAGATGGAGAGTAAAAATAATATTAACTTTGAGCATTGCGCAAAACAAATGCGTGATGCTATTTTTTTTAACAATAAAACAAGAAACGTAATGGCAAAAATCGAAATTGAAGTAACGAAGATTCAGAAAATCTTAATCGAAAGAGGATTAACACAAACCGATTTATATGAAATTATAAAATCAAATGGTAGTGAGATTGGTAAGGATAGGATTAATAGAATTGTTAACGGGAAACTAACAAACTACCACACGAATACTGCAAAGATTTTAGGTAAAGCATTAGATGTTGGATTAGATGAAATAGTGGATTAAATTAATCTAATTTTTTAACTAAAAAAAACGCTATAATTTGTTAATAGAATTTCTTAATAAACTTTATTTAAAACCTCAACAATATCAGCTAGTTTGGCTATATATTATGGGTCAGATTAATGATGGTAACGTAGTTAATTTAACTATTAAATCAATACGAAAAAAATTCGATTTACCTAAGAGTAAATTATATAGGATTTTAAGCTTTGGTTTAATGTTTTTTAATAAACAATCAAAGGGTATTTACATCTCTAATGTTAATGGTGTTTTATCTATTGAAGTTATACGTAGTGGTTCTATTAACAAAGTAGTCGAAAAAGTCGAAACGGTAATAGAAAAGGTAGTAGAAAAGGTAGCTAAGAAGAAACGTAAGAAAGTTTTGCCAAATGAATTAACTACTACTGTTGTAAAGTACTTGAATGAAAAAACAAATAGCAAGTTTTCCATTAATACAGAACCTACAATAAACCTAATAAACAAAAGGGCTAAAGAGGGGTTTACCTTAGAGAATTTTATATATGTTATTGATGTTAAAACCCCTAAGTGGATTAATACGGAACAAGCCGATTACTTACGACCAAATACATTGTTTGGCAATAAGATGGAGGGCTATCTAAATGAAAAAATTATTAAAAATGAACGCAATGACAAATTTACCCAAACCCAATCAGCAGTTAACCGTGCAAAGGCAGAAGTCGATTGGTTTCCTCAAGACCAAGTTTCCAAGCAATAAGGTTAAGATTTACGAAGCAAATTTAAGTCAAGTTAAGATACGTGAATTTAAAACCAACAATGATATTAAGCCACTAGTAGATATTTTAGGTAAGTGGAGATTCTATTTAGGAATTAAAGATGAACTTACAAAGGAAGAGATTTTAATGAACGTTAATTTTGTAAGAGAGAATTTTAATGAATTAAACTTAACCGATATTACGGAAGCAATTAATTTATCACTAAAAGGTTCTTTAGAAGTGGATGTAAGAGCGTTTCAATCATTTACACCCGTTTACATATCAACTATACTAATAGCTTATAAGAAGTATCGTAGCAAAGTTATTATTGATGTTAGAGCAGTACTCTCTAAGCTAGAGAACAAGCCGAAGCCACCTACCGACCAAGAGCGTATTGAGTTATGTAGAGCCAATATGATAAATATGTACCAAGCTAGAGAAGACACACATTTTTCTGACTATGGAGGTGTTGTTTATAATTTCATTAAAAAAAATAAGTTGGTTGTATTTACTAAGTCTTTAGTTGACGAAGCTATGGCTTATGGTTTAACGCAAGTAAATCAAACTTTAAGAGAATCAACTTACAAGGATGCTTTATATAATACGTTTGCAAACCACGAATACGCAAAGAAAAATAAGACAAGCGTACAAAGACATTCTGCAAGGGATTATGTAGTTAGGAAATGGCTTAATGGACTAGATGATTTTAATAAGTTTTTAAGTAAAATCACGATTGATATGATTTAATTTATTATTTTTGTAAATAAATATTTATTTTATGGTAGTAGAAGGCAAAATTTTTGAATTGAACGGTACAAGCCCGAAAATCATTGAAGTAGTAATCAGAAAGAAAAAGGCTGAACGTTTTTTTCCTATCTGTTTTATTGGCTTTTCTCAAACTATGGAAGTAATTAAAACTCTAGGCATTGAGAAGACCGACAAGGTTAGAATCAACTTTACATTGTCAAGTAAAAAGTGGGTAGGAAAGGATGGTGTTTCAAGATATGGAACATCTGCTATTATTGATGCAATTGATTTGATTGAAAAAAATGCCAAAGGGCAAACCGAAGTTGTTTTCGTAAATGAAGATACGGGAGAAATTATAGAAGATTAATGATGTACTCAAAAAAAATAGGTAATGAAGTTTACGTTTATAGAAACGGAATATTGATTTACAAAAAATGGCTAAAACAAAACAACTCCGTTGTATTTAATAACCCTCCAAATTGGAAGCACGACAAAACAATGAAGATACGGGAGAAATTATAGAAGATTAAAAAAGTTCTTTGCTTGGGATTTATACCACGGACACTCTAGATATACCTAATTACTGCTAACGGTTTGGCTAAAAAATCGTTTAAATGTTTTTTAGGTAGTGTTATATACTTTTTAATTTTTAAATAAATAGATATGAAAATAAATTTATACCCAAGTTGGCAAATAGGATTGATGATTGACTTTGGCACAACTTACGAGAAAAGGAAATATGTATGTTTAGATATACCGTTTTTAACAATACAATTTTGTTGGTACAAGCCTAAAAATTAAATTGTATATAACGTGTTGTATATGGTTAGTGTGCCATTAAACTGCACTTTGAATTAAAACAAATATTAACTCGGCACATTAATTATATACTGTGTTATAAAACGTTTATTATGGAAATATTAGTAGGATTAGTTGTCTTGATTGGGTTTATGTGGCTTATGGGTAGTGCGTTCCAAACAGACTTAAAAGATATGAAAAAAACACACCCTAAATTTAGAAAGCATTTAAAAGACAGGTACGACTTGTAAATGTTTTATAATGCTAAATGTAAAAAGCGTTTTAATGATTTTTAAATAATGTTATAAACTGAAAAAATTATGATGTACTCAAAAAAAATAGGTAATGAAGTTTACGTTTATAGAAATATTTGAAAAGGATTTACTCAAAAGCGAAAAGTAAAAGAAAATGTTTTACAACTTAAAAGTATAAAAAAAGTAAAATTATGGGATTAGCAATATTATGTATTTTAGTAATTATTTTATTAGTAATAGGTGTTGTTGGAGTATTAAGCGATTAAATTTTATTGTTTTTTAAAAAAAATATATGAACATAACATTGACGATTGTTCTAAAAGATGCTGAATGGGGTTTTTCAGATTTATTAGATGGTAGGGAACTAAACCACAAGACAAAAGAAGAGGTCAGGGATTTGGTAATTGAAAGGACAAAAGAAGATTATAATTGTATAATTGAAAGCGATTTTAAAATAGAAAAATTATGAGTTACGATGATTCGGTTATTGAGAATGAATTAAATAGTAGGGGAGATAATGAACCCTAAAATATTTGTGCGGTTTGCGAAGAACCAATTAGTGAGAGTAGAACTATCTGCAATAGTCGTGCGTGTTTTGAAGCCGATATGATGTAGTAAAATTGACCTATGGTGTAATTGGTAACACATCTGTTTTTGGTACAGACATTCAAGGTTCGATTCCTTGTAGGTTAACAAACGAATGAAATACACTAATGAACGAAATTGAAAACTTTATAACTAACATAGAAGCTAATCAAAAAGACCAAGCTAATCAAATGTTACAAGTTAAGCGGATTATTAATTTGCTACAAATAAAATCAGCATTTATAAACCTATCTAACGATGGTTTTTTATGTTATTACACATCCTTTAAATTAGACAAGGTGTGTGTTAATACTAAAGAGGTAAGCAATTTTAATTTTAACGATTTATATGCGATTAATCTTATAAACTACATACCCGAAAAAGTTATGATTAGTGGGTACGATTTAATTCATATATCTTTAAACCTTGAATACAATAATATTAGTTCTTTTATAGGGAGAATGGAATGTTGTACTAGAAAATGTTTAATAGTTTCATACACCACGCAGAATAAAGAAAAATCAAGTGTGGTTGATGATTATTTAGATGCTAACGGTTGGATATTGCATTACACCGATAATCAGTACTACGGTATGAATATTTACAAAAAAAAATAACAGAATGAAAAATTTAAAAAATTTAAAAGAATGGAAAACAACGTTAATCGGTTTGATTTCCTATGGAGTAGCATTTTATTACTTACTTAAAATTGAAGACCATAATATTTTTGCGTTTATGGCTTTGTTGGTGTTTGCTACATTAATGATTTTTTCTGCGGATTCGCTAGTAAATTCTTTGAGTAGATTTATTAAGAACAATGAATCCAAAAAATTATAGATATGAAGCTAAGTGAGAAATTTAAGATTAGTTTCTTCAAATATGGGTTTGTTATTTTTATTGCCTTTTTTTTAATTCTTTTAAACGAGCAATGCACCAACGAACAATCCATTAAAAGATTAAAGGCGAATATTGGTGCTTTAGGTTTGGAGAACCAATCTTTTAGAACAGAGCGAACAGAAAACGAGGTTACTATTAATTCTCAAAGTCAAATTATACTTACTCAAAGAGAGGCTATTGATAATGGTGTAATTGAACTAGACAGAATAAAAAAACTAAAATCTAAAGTAAGGTTTGTTACCAATACAACCATTGATACAATTTTTATTCCGTCAGAGGAAGTTTTAATAGGTTCAGAGGAAGTTTTAGTTGTAAATGATGATGGTATAAAGGAGAGGACGTTTAAATTCAATTACGAAGACCCGAACAAGTGGTTTACGCTAAAAGGTTACTATAATTTCAGAGGATTAGGGATAGATAATTTTACAGTCAAGAATGATTATACTATTTACGTTGGAGATACTAAAATGAGTTTGTTTAAAAAATCAGTTCCCGAAATTCTACTAGTAAACAAAAACCCGTACACGGAAACAATAGATATGAGTAACATTGTTATTACGTATGACAAACCCTTTTACAAAAAGAATGTATTTTGGTTAAGCGTGGGTGTTGTTGGAGGTATTCTTATTGCTAAATAATTAAACTAAATTAAAATAAATATGATTCAAAAAAACAGTATTATAGACACAATTGTTATTGGGCTATTGCACGATAGAAAATTATTAACAAAAGCGTTAGCCAAATTAAATGGAAGCGATATGAGTTTCGATAATAAGAAAATGTCTTTAGATATGGCAATTTCAAATATTGATATGCAATTAAATCAAAGGGTAGCAGACTGCGAATTTATCCCAACCAAAAAATAAACTTATGTGTGGATGCGATATTTTCTTTGCAGTTATAATTGCAGTACTATTTGTAATTGTGATATTTAAAAACTTAAATAAAAAAAAAGACCCATTTAATTAAAGTGGGTTTTTTTAATTATACAACCTAATTAAAGGTTCTAAATAATTCCAATAAAATTTTTGAAGAACGGGTTTCTCTAGCAATAGATTGAAGTACTGCAATGGGAAGATGTGGACTTTCATAATGGATTGTAGTTTTGGTTTACGTAACTATTGGACGTAAAAATTCTTACCCGCTTTGTATATGTGAAAGTGGGTAAGTAAATTTTTAAACAGTTTTTTCTTAAAATTAATTAAGAATTAAGTCTTACTTTTTGTAAGCCTTGTAAACTAATGCTCCTAATAAACCTAAGATAAGTACGTTATGTACGTTGTTACCTCCTAAAAAATCTTGACTTTTAATATCAAATGAAACTCCCATTATAAATTATTTTTATTGTTATGTTATATACAAACATAATAAATTATTTTTAGCTATTCTATTTAGTTGTAAATATAACCTTTATGCAACTTTTATATTGGTAGACTTGTTTTATTGAATTTTAAAATATTGTTATTAAAGATAATTAAAAATAATCGAATAAATTTAAGTATATTTGCTAATTAACTTTATATATGATTTCATCTGAAACTAAAAATATTTATATTACTAAAGTTGTTTTAAGCGATTTTGATAAAAGAAAATACTTTGGGCAATATAAAAAAGTTTTTAACGCTTTTAATAAAGATTTAATTGGATTTAGCGAAGAAGCCTATGAGTTAGAATCAAGTGGTCAAAGAGATGCAGACGGAAACTACATATTACTAATTTCACAAGGTCTAGACGATAATAATACACAAGAAAGATTATCTAAAATAAAAGGTATTTCATTTGAAGAGATTTATATAGATAATAATAAAAAAAATATTTCTAATAATATGATTTTTCCTAAAATTGAAGATATTAAAATGGTTAAGGACTTAGGAGGCTCTACGGGTGCTTACTTAGTTAAGGATAGTGTTTCCAACAACTTATTTGTGCTAAAGAAGGGTATGCACCCTAAACAAGCCGAAGAAGAATATCTTGCCAATAAAATTTATTCTATATTAAATGTAGATGTTCCACAAACGGAGTTATATAAAACACAAAATGGAGATGTTTTTATATTGCACGAATACATACCAAACGTACAAGTTGCAAACGAGGTTCTTACCGATGATTTAATTAAACAGATTTCTAAAGATTTTGTAGCAGATAGTTTATTAGCCAATTGGGATGCTTACCAAAACGATAACATATTAGTTAACCTAGACGATGGAAAAGCCTATCGAATAGATAATGGTGGCGCAATGAGGTATAGAGCAAGAGGCGGTGTTAAAAATAGCTTTAATGGCTCTGTTAGCGAATTACAATCTTTAAGAGAAAACAATACAAACATTACACAATTCATTGATTCAGATGAAATAAAGAAACAAATTATAGAGGTAGTAAAATACCAAGACGAAGTTCTTGATTTTATAACTGACCAAGAACTAAAAGAAATAATGAAAGCAAGGTTTTTGTTTTTAAAAAGTCTTTTAGGAAAGGAAAAAATTATGAAAAAAGGTGGCGATGTTGATTTCAATCCCGATGGTGCTATAAAGGATAAGATAATTAACTTATCGGGTAATAATGGCGGTATGCTAGTCGGTAAAAGACATTCTGAAAGCGGAATTAAAGCAATAAATCTATCTACGGGGCAACCTATTGAAATGGAGGGTGGCGAAGTTGTAATTACTAGAGATGCGGTTTCAGACGATAAAAAAAGAAGCTTTAACGGTAAAATGTTAACCAACCGACAAATATTATCTTCTATCAACGAGAGTGGTGGCGGGGTTTCATTTGCAGACGGTGGCGATATTCCCGAAAATTTATCATTTAATTCAAATGCCTTGTTTGAGTATGGAGGCGAAACAATGTGTGGTAAAGACTTGGCTTGTTATATGGCAACGGGCGGTGTTACAACTGCAATAGTAACAGACCCAAATCAAGCAATGGATGATTTACAATCTACTTACGGATATGGAGATGTATATCGTAAAGGTGGTAAAACAAAAGACGACCCGTGTTGGGATGGTTACGAGCAGTTCGGTATGAAAACCAAGGACGGTAAAGAAGTTCCAAATTGTGTTCCAATTATGGTTAAAGTTGGCGCAGTAGATTCTAGTGATGAAATAGATGCCTTAATTGGTCAAATTGATGTGCTTTCATTTGAGGACGGTGGCGATATTCCCGATGATGAAAACGGTGTAGACACTTTGAGTAGAATATTTGGATTACCAAAATCAACGGGGAAAGGTAAAAATAAAATTCAATTATTTAAAACCAAGCACATATCTCAATCATTAATTGATGCTACCGACAATGAATCTATTTTAAAAATTCAGTTTAGTACTGCAAAGGCTCAAACGTTTAGCGATAATGTTGTATCTAAATTTTTTAGTTCAGACCAATTTGTTTTACGAGATGAAAGTGTTTTAAGTATTAATATTAAATACTCAATATATAATTCCTCGATTATTGAGGGTACAACTTATTCTTTACAAGAATTAATTGCTTTTATTGAAAACTTTATAGTAGAATCCGAAGGAAAAAATCAAGATTATGCTACTTTTTACTTTACGTTTAATTTATCTAATGGTAGAACTGAATCCTTTTCTCACAAGGGGCGATTAAGAAAGCCAACGGGTAGAAAAAAATATAGTCAATTTGGTATTAAAGACGTTAAAAAAGACTTTAATAATTTTCTTGAAGTATTGAGTTACGATATGTTAAGTTATCAAAAACATAATATGGTTGCGTTTGTTTTAGGAGAAAGTCAAGGTGCAATTGATAAAGCAAATCAAGATGCATTAGATTTGGCAGAAAAGAAAAAAGCAGATGCGGAGGCTACAAGTATTTCTGATGAAGCATCTAGGTTAGCTACTTTTACTGCGGAGGAAACTAAATTATTTGATAATGATAATTGGGGAGAGGTTGTTTCAACAATATTTTTTCAAAAAACGGGAAAACGTTATAGACAATCTATTTCTGCTTTAGAACAAGACCAAGAGGATTTAAAGTCGCTTTTAGAAGCATTTGGTGGTACTGAAAAATCAGTTCAAAGAGCGCAAATATTAAACGAGTTACAAAAAATTAAAAAACGATTAGAATACCTTACTGTTGATTTTCCAACAAAGTATTTCCTAAAGAGTAATGACTTGCTTTCAGCAGAGGGATTATTGAATTACTATAAGACCCAAACAGTACAAAGTCCAACCGCACCAATGGGAGAACCTTGTAATTTACCAACCCCTAATGGTGGTAAAAGCAAACTACCATATAGTGCATATTTAAACGTTAGAACACCGCAGTTTAAAAGTTGGTTTGGAGATTGGGAAATGGCTTACGAAACGGATAACTATAATGATTGCTCAAAAATGATTAATGAAGAAACAAAAGAGCCAAGAGTATTTTATCACGGTGTTAGAAAGTTCAGTAAAGTTAACGCTCAAGGTGTAGCGAATATGGGTAAAGGTGTAGTAAGACCATTTGGAGCATTTACACCAACCGATTATCCCGCATCATTCTTTTCAGATAACGAAGAGTATGCAAAGTTCTATGGAGGAATAGCTAAGAATCAACCCAAACCAAGCCCAACCTATAAGCCCTTTATATACAAGTTGTTTTTATCTATTAAAAACCCTTTATCACTAGAGAGGCTAGGATTCAAAGCAAGTTATAAAGATTTGATTGATTTTTTATTAGTTGGTTATGGTGTTCGTGTAGAAGTAAATAATAGCTTGTTAGAAAGACTTAATGGAGATATGGATATGATTAACCCGCTTTGGGTTTATATTAGAAACGATATAGGTATGTTGGAAACAATTAAGGATTATGGATATGATGCCTTGATTCAAATTGGAGATATTCCAGTTTTCTTAGCAGACGGAGAAATGGAACAAGATAGGGAGAAGCATACTCAAGAAAAAGAGTTTCTTACTTTTTACCCTAATCAAGTTAAAAGTGTAACAGTTAAGAAAAGTTTTTATTTAGACTTTTTTGATGATATAAGATTTAAAAAGGGAGGATATGTTCGTATTTAAAAAGGGAAAATTAACGCACGATGTTATTAGTCTAGGGAACGGTAACAAAGTTTATAGACTTGTACACAATAGCAGTAAAATGGTTATTGAGGTTGAATATAAGCCAAATAGAGCAATTGGTGTAAACTCAAACACACAAGATTTAGGGTTTGAAACTACCGATGCAGTTTACAAAGTGTACAGAGATGATGATGGCGATTACTCAAGATATAAAGAATTTACATTAAAAAAAGATGGTTTAATTATTGAATTATTTAAAGAAGCTATTGAATACTTTGAGGTTTGTATTTTTGAAATATTAAAAGAAACACCACCATCTCAAACCGCACCACCTCCCGATGATGAAGACCCCGATGATGATGATAATCCCGATGATGATGATGATGATGATGATGAGGAAAAAGATGATTCTGTTGAATTAAAAGTTGGGGATATTATTAAGAAAAAAGGAAAGTTTGCTAGAATACTAGATATTGCTAATGATAAAACACTTAACTTGAAGCCTCTTGGTACAAAAGAGGCTATGAAGATACTTCGTCAACAAAGAAATAATTTACTTGCACAAACGGTTGGTTCTAATCAAAATACCGAAACGGGAGCAAGTACTAGTACACCTATGGGTGGTTCGAGAGTTGGTACTTTTACTAGTTCGGGTCAGACTGCTACGGGTGTGGATGAAGCAATTAATTCTATTGAAAGTATGGGTTTAGATAGTTTTTTAAATCAAATAAAAAATGACCCAAATACAAGTGTAACATAACAAAATAAAAGGATGAACACAGACGAATTAAAAGGTATAATTAAAAACTCAATCAGAGAGGTTTTTGCTGAAATGGGTATTCAAAAAATGGAAGCGGGTGGTAAAGTTTTTACTATTCCTTGGAGTGAACGTAAAGATTGGATGTTACAGAAAGTAGAATTACCCGATGAAGGAGAGGAAAATCCACAACCGCCACAACCAAATAACGAGCCTAGAAACACGGAAGACCCTTTTGCGGAAGACGATGATAATCCCGATAACAATCCCGATAACAATCCCGATAACAATCCCGATAACAATCCCGATGATAATCCCGATAACAATCCCGATGAAGGAGAAGGAGAAGGAGATGATGAAGGGGAAGGAGATGATGAAGGAGAAGGAGATGATGAAGATGAATTTGGTGGCGACCCCGATGGTGAATTTGGTGGCGACCCCGATGGTGAATTTGGTGGCGACCCCGATGATGAATTTGGAGATGATGGAGAGGAAGATACGCTTGAAGAAATGTTGGAGAAAATAAAAAACGCTGAATTAGGAACAAACTCGGAAGAGGCTCTTCAAACACTTAATGATAAAAGAGCAGTTTTAAATGCATTAGGAGTTCTTGAATCGGAGGTTAAAAGAACTTTTAGAACTAAGCGATTAGCCAAGACCTCTATTAGTATGGATGATATATTCCCAACAAATAGTGGCACAAGAGTAGATAATGTGTTAAACGAAATTTTTAAATAATTATGGAAAAAGTAAACAAAACAGAACTAGTCAATATGTCTGAATCTTCGTCTAATGATGTTGTAAAGTTAATGGCTAAAGAAGCTCTAAAGGATGAATTTCAAGGAGATGAAGTTGCACAAAAAATGATTCAATTAAGTCAATTGATGGCTATGAATAAAAATCCTAGTTCGCAACCCCTTGACGAAAGTGAGATTAAGCGAATTATTAGAGATGAAATCGAAACAGAAAAAATATCGTTAGATAATTTAGATGCAACCGTAAGAGCGATTATTGAAAATAAGCCAACCGCAGTAACTTTAAAGATAGTTAGAGGAACTGTTACTAAAGTTGTGAATAGAACACTTGATTCTTCTGTTACTAGACCCCTAATACAGTTTATATTGAGTGATGTACTAGCGAGAAACAATGTTTATTTATATGGAAGTGCGGGAACGGGTAAAACTTATACTGCAAATACTCTTAAAAAAGTTTTAGGGTGGGATGTTATTACGGTTAACTGTAATCAATTTACTTCTCAATTAGAACTAATGGGTGGTCAAACAATTGATGGATACCAAGAGGGAAAGGTTATTCGTGCTTTTGCAAATCTAAATCCCGATGGTTCTCCAATGAATAAGGGTTGTATCTTGTTACTTGATGAATTACCTAAAATAGACCCGAATACTGCGGGTATTTTAAATTCTGCTTTAGCAAGTGTTGGAGAGTATGATGGAGATGGATTAGCTACTACTATACAAAATGGTAAAGGGGATATTATGAAGCGTGGAGATTGCTTTATTATGGCAACGGGAAACAGTTTGCTTAATACAAAGGATGCTGAATACGAAGCTAACTTTAAACAAGATTTATCACTACAAGATAGATTTGTAGGTTCTACTTACAAAGTTGTGGTTGACCAAAGATTTGAGTGGGAGGGAATACTTAAAGAGAGATGGGCATTTATATTTATTTACCTTACTACTTTGAGAAAGAAAATACAAGACGAGGGTTTTACATCAAAGGCTTTTGTTTCGATTAGATTAATGCAGTCGGTTCAAAAAACATACAATGTTTACCGTCAAGTAAGAGATAACCGTAAGAAGACAAAGCTTTATACGGATAATCCCGAAATTTCATATACACCCGCACCCGTTGAAGGTGCTTTGGCAAGTATAGAATTTAGTCGTACTAAAACTGTACGAAACACTTTAGATGAATTTTTTAGTTTGTTTACAGAATCTCAATCTAAAAAGCTAAAAGAGGAAACCAATTATAATGATTGGCTTTATATTGTAGAGGAAAAAGACAAACTTCCTTTTGATGCCTTGAATACTTCACAAGAATTAGAAGAAGTAAAGAAGATTTTAGAGAAATAAAAAAACAAGCTTACAACTATGGATAATATTTTTGATGTTGTTAAAAAGGCTAATAAAAAACCTTTTGAGGGATTTGTTAGAGAAAGCAAAATAGAATCAGCTAGGCAAAATAGTTTAAGCGATATGTCTAAGCGTGGATTTGTGTTTAAGCAGTATCCTAGTTTAAAAGATTCTTTTGATGAAATTGAAGCGTTAAGAAAAAAACCAAATAAAGAAGACTATGAGAACGAGGCTTTAGATACTATTAAGAAAAAAAGATACGCTAGTTTTGATTCATTTATTAATGCAATGGAGGACAATAATTCTTCCTTTGAAGAGGCTAAAGAACTTATTGAGAACATAATGCTTAATATGTCAAGTGTTGTAAATGTTGGAGGTGGTCTTAAAAATGATAAAATTAAAATTACAGAAGACAAGCGTGGTGTTTTTGATTTTGGATTAGCGAGTTTAGGTCTTTACAGACCAATCGAATTTTATTCAGAAGAATTGTATTTAGATATTTTGAATGATAAAATTGTTAGTCCTTTCAAGTTTTTGGATGTTCAAGACGGAGTAGTAAGTGCTGATTTAGTAACTAAAGATATTGTATCGGGAGTTAACTATTTTTCATATACATATTTAAACAAAAACTATAATTTAGAGAGAAGACAAAAAGGTGCTACGAAAGTTTTTAACACTTTCCCAAGCGAGTGTGTGCTTAAAGCTAATTCGGATAATATTATTTTAACTTACCGTTCTGACAACAAGACAAAGGTTTTTAATGGAAGCGGAAATGCAAGGCTTAAATACGCATCAAGTAATAAAAAGTCTTATTTGATTTATGATAAAAAATCTGACAATGTAAAACACGTTGATATTTTTATGCCTATAAACCTTTTAGGTGTTAATGATGCAACAAGAGCATTAATGTTTTTACCCGCTTATTTAATTGCGGGTGCTTTAGAGGAATATGGTGTTCAGACTAGGATAAGTATAATGCGTTTAGGTTCTGATAGAAGCACCCATATTTCCGCATCAATACCAATTAAAGATTATGGCGAAAGCACTAAAATAGCGTTTAACAAAGCCTTTAATTTATCTTCTACTACAACAAATGCCCAAGAATATATGGCTTTTTTTAAGATATTAGCTGAAAATGAAGGAATACAAGCACCCTCTACGCAAGATACTTCTGTCGCTTTTAGTAATGTAAATTATGATAATTTAAGTTACATCAATGATGTTTTTACAAAGTATAAGAATTGGGCAGAAATAAATAAAGACCAACCCTTTTTTAATAGTCAAGTAAAGAACTCAAACTTTCAAATTATGTTACCGTCAATTGCATATAACTTGGATAGTGGAGATTTAACCTTTAAGTCGGTGTTAGGGGATTTACATAGAGTAATTTATACATTTTATTTCTATCTTGATTTTTTATCTTTAGAGTTAATGCCATTACAAGAGTTTATCGGTAATATATTTAGAAGATTTAGTGAGGATGAAACTTTTAGGTCTGTTTTTGAAATACCAACGGAAACCAAGGGCATAAAAGCTTTAATATTTGATTACGTAAGAGAATTGATAAAGCTAAAGTACATTACTGTTTCGGGTGGGGAATATGCTGATACGATAAAACAAATGGACGAAAAAGATGCAAAGTTTGAGGAAAAAATAAATTCATTAAAAGAAATACTAAACTCATATTAAATGAAATCAATAGCTAGAGTAACTCAAAGCCAAATACAAACTATGCAAGAATACTTGCAAGGAAACCCTAGTACAAGTAAGGGTAAAAACAAAAAGGTTAAATTGTTCTATAATTTGATTACACCTAAAGTTATTTACGTGCAATACTCTTCTTATGGAGTAGAACCCGATGGAAGTATATCTTCTGAAATTAGCTTAAAATGTATTCAAGAAAATGGAGATTTAAGCGATTGTGCTGAAAACTTTGACAATATGAAACAGAGATTAACATTTGAGGCTGACTTAATTGAGGTTGATTTAGATGCTAACGGTAAAATAGTATTTTTATGAAATTAAAAGAATTAAAGAAAGGAGATTTTTTTACAATAGATGATAGTAGCGGGGGTGTTACGTTTTTGTTTATAGGGAAAATTGAAAACAAAAAGTTGGTTCAGACTAGAACTATTCAAAATGTGAGAGATGATTTATATTTAGTTCCCGAACATTCTGACGATTTAGAAAACCCTTTTGTTGGTTATAAATTTATTGCAGAGGTAAATACGTTGTTACAGAAATATAATTTAGATTCTAATTTAGGTGTAGTTGATACTACGCACTATTTATATATAAGAACTCATTTCACAAGTTGGCAGTCTGAATATGGTAAATTTTATAATTCTTCATTAAACACAGAAGATGGAGATAAGGAGGTTCAAAGACTTCGTTTTGCAGTTTCGGATGTGATGGATAATACTTTATCTCAAGTAAAAGCTAATGAATTTTTTACTACTGAAAATTATCTTCCAATTCCTGAATTAGGTAAAAAAATTACTGTTTTCCAAAAACTACAAAATAACGGGCAAACTGTTTATAATTACTTAAACAAAGATGTGCAACATAATTTATTCAAGGACACGTTTCAAAATTCATTTCGAGATATGCCCAATCAAGATGTATATACTGTATTAGCTAGTAATGGCTTTGACTTAAATACAGATGATGACAACAAAGTAGTATCAGTAGAAGATGAAGAAATTGATGCTGATATTGAATCAATTTCAGAATCATTTGTGAGAATTGCGGGTTTACCTAAAGACGAAAGAGTAAATGCCTTAGTTGACTTAGAGTTTATTTTAATGCAATCCAAAATACCTAAAGACGAAAAGGATTTAATTCACGATATTCTAGGATTGTTTATTGACGAAATAGTTGACGGAAATAAAAAGAAAGTAACTAAAACCAAACCAAAAACGGTAGCTAAAGTTGGAACATCAGACGATGATGTAGAAGATTTCCTATCAAGTATTAATAATATAGAAGACGATTTATTTGAAGAATTTGATATTGACGGTATTTCCGATGATATGTTTGAAGAATTAACTTAAAAGATAAAATTATGAGTATAGAAAAAAAATTTAAAAGCATAGATGCGAGTAAGTTAAAGCCCGAAATAACTAAGATTCTTGACAATATGAAGAAGAGGTCTGAAAATTTTACAAATACCGATGTAAATGCAAGAATTGAACCCGCTTTAGATAATTTAATTGAAAAAATAAAGAAATTCAATCCAAACGCTATTTTAAAGCCAAAGCCAAAGCCGAAAGCAAAGCCAAAGGCGAGTACCAAAAAGCCTAGAGCAGAATCGTTTACCTCTAAAGCAAGTAAGCTTATGAAAAAAGAGGGTATAACTTGGGATGAAGCTAAAAAGAGAGTTAAGCAAGATATAGCGGATGCTGATAAAGAGATTGAAAAACAAGGTAAAAAGGAATTAGATAAACTATTTAAAATTGTTGAATCTAAAGACTTTAAAGCAGATTTAGAGAAGTTCCCTAAAAACCAATCTAAACCTAGAAATACTCAAAACAAAAAGACTATTGGTTCAGATGCTAAAAGAATGGCTATGCCCGTTGGTAAGAGAGTTTCAAAGAAAAGTGGCAAGGTTTATTACGAATATAGAAATAATCGTTCTGACGTTAACTCATTATCCGCACCAAAAGGTCAATACAAGTATAAAGGTGCTACACCGCCATATTTAGAACACGGTGGGTTTATTGAAGGTGGCTCTTTAGACCTTACTTCTAAAGAAAAATTAGCTATGTATAAATGGATTGAAAGTAGCCCGATATTTACATCCGATTCGGATAGCAATGAATTTAAGGATTTTGATTTAGAAAAAGAATTTTCTAAAGAATTTTCTAAAAATGAAATGCAAACTAAAGATATAATTCATTTTTACGAAGTTTCAAGAGGTTATAAAAAAGAACTTGGTGGTGGATTGCCTAATGGTTCATTCCAATCATTTGAACAAACATATTTACCCGCAACAAATACTCCTATTGGTTACGCAGATGGTGGTAAAGTGGAAAGAAAAATTTATGATTTAATTCTTCAAAAAACAAAAGACAGTCCTTACGAATTAGTTAATAAGGAGAGTATGACGGAATCAGAGGCTTTTGAAATGGAGCGTATATTTAGAAAAAGTGGTCTTAAATTCCATAAACTAGTTGTGGATGTTGCATTGCCATTTAAAAAAGGTGGTCGTACAAAATCTGCTTTAGCAAAAGATAGAAAATACTTTAACAAAGACCAAGCTTGGGAAGTACAATATTCTAAAGGAACTAGTCGAAAAGGTTATAAAGAACTTGGTGGTGGATTGCCTAATGGTTCGTTTCAATCATTTGAGCAAACATATTTACCCGCAACAAATACTCCAATAGGATATGGTAAAGGCGGTCTTTTAAGCGCAAAACAAAGATACATACTAGAACTTGAGGGTATTGTTGGTATTAGAAAAAGTGCGGTTGAAAAATTGGTCAAAGATAACAAGTTAAACGAGAAGCAATTATTAAATATTGTTATCGGTGTTGGAAGACAACAGTTAGAGAGGAACGTTATTGTAGATGCAGTTGTTGGAGGAATATCAAGTAAGGCAAACAAAGAGGTTGTTAAATTCGCTAAATCCGATAAAGCATTAAAGCTTGAAGATGGTGGTAAGTTAGGTTTTGATGGATTAGCAAACAAGGTCGCAAAGAGGTATGAAGGAAAACCCGTTCAAGGTAAATTCAAATCTGAATACGGAAAGACTTACTCAAAAGCGGAGGCTTTAGAGGTAGGGAAAAAGGTAGCGGGTAATGTATATAGACAACAACAATCTATGGCTAAAGGTGGAGCAACAAAGCGAAACATAAGCATAGTTAATGACGGTGTTGAATTTAAAGAATCTGATTACAAGACTATTTTTGGAGATTTTGATGGAGATGGAAATGTAAATATAGATGATGCTTTTCCGTTGAACGATAAAAAAACAAGCAAGGTTGAACAAGTTGAATTAAAAGAAACTTTTAGAAAACTTTTAGATGTAAAGGCAGAACTTGATGGTGTTATGAATGAAGCAGTTGATGTATTAGATAAAAAGTCGCCAAAAGGTGCTGACATATATGCTCGTACAAAGACCCCGTATTCAATTGTTAAAAAATTAGTAGAGAAACGTATGCTAAACCCAAGTAAAGGGCTTACAGATATGGTGGGTACTACTATTGCGGTTTCTAATCAAAAAGAACTCAATGAACTTCGAGATAAAATTGATGGTGGTTTATTAGGAAAAGTTTTAGATAGAGATGATTTCTATAAAACTCCAAATGCGGGTTATAGAGCATATCACTACATTGTAGAATATAAAGGCATTCCCGTTGAAGTACAGTTGAAGACTAAAATTATGAAACAACTTCACGAAGTTTCTCACGAATCTTACAAAAAAGGTACTTTAGATGCAAAGGGGCTTGAAAAAGTTTCTCAAACATTTGTAAAAGCAGATAAAGGGAATAAAGAGGCTCTAGCAGAGGCGAAAGCATTATTGGGAAATATGAAAAAACTTAATTCA
>Ga0308011_10000449_pt1 | contig 21872 bp, 16 predicted proteins | sample Neamet177_FD_203144 | JGI IMG/M metagenome (GOLD analysis project Ga0308011, IMG submission 203144) | Marine microbial communities from water near the shore, Antarctic Ocean - #177 | ecosystem: Environmental > Aquatic > Marine > Unclassified | place: Southern Ocean | collected 2014-07-25 | reverse complement strand
GACTGAATCCATTTATGGAGATCGCCAAATTACGCGCTGCCAGATTTATCTGGTCTAAGCATATGGCTGAGTTGGGCGCTAAAAACCCAAAATCATTAGCCCTAAGAACCCATAGTCAAACCTCTGGTTGGTCTCTCACGGAACAGGACCCATTCAACAATGTTACACGTACGGCGATTGAAGCTATGGCTGCAGCTATGGGGGGGACACAAAGTCTACACACTAATTCATTGGACGAGGCCATTGCACTTCCCACAGATTTTTCTGCGCGCATTGCAAGAAACACACAGTTACATCTTCAACTAGAAACCGATATCACCTTTACAGCGGATCCCTGGGGGGGCTCCTATTATGTGGAGAAACTCACTGCGGACTTAATTGTCCGTGCTGAGCACTTGATGAGGGAAATAGAGGAGTTAGGCGGTATGACAAAAGCCATCGAGGCAGGTATTCCAAAACTTAGAATTGAAGAGGCTGCTGCAAGGAAGCAAGCCAGAATAGATAGCGGCATAGATGTGATTGTAGGTGTTAATGCATTTCAGTCATCTAAACGGGCTTCACTGGATATACTTGAAGTAAAGGGAGCTGAGGTACTTAAGGAGCAGTTAGAGGGCTTAAATCGTTTAAAAGCTAATAGAGATCAATCGTTAGTCTCGAAAGCACTTGACGCACTTGAAAAGGCTGCTGGTAGAGAAGATCAAAACTTACTGACTCTAGCAATAGAAGCCGCCAAGGCTAGAGCAACATTAGGTGAAATATCAGCCGCTCTAGAAAACCCTTGGGGTAGGTATGTTGCTAAGACACAAACCATCAGCGGTGTATATTCAAACGAGATGAAGAAAAATAAAGATTTTGAACAGGCCCTTATTGCTTCTAACGAATTTGCTATTAAAGCAGGCCGCCGACCTCGTATCATGGTTGCCAAAATGGGACAAGACGGTCACGATCGTGGAGCAAAAGTGGTTGCGACTTCTTTTGCGGATTTAGGATTTGATGTAGATATGGGGCCATTGTTTCAAACCCCTGCAGAAGCAGCTAAACAGGCTGTAGAGAATGATGTTCATGTATTAGGTGTTAGTTCTTTAGCAGCTGGACATAAGACACTGGTTCCCGCCGTGATGGAAGAGTTGACAAAACTTGGCCGTCCAGATATTTTAGTAATCGTTGGAGGAGTTATTCCTTCCCAAGATTATGATTATTTATATAATATGGGGGTAGCGGGTATTTTTGGACCCGGAACGGCCATAGCGAATGCAGCGAAGTCTATAATTACTGTTTTACAGGACAGTATTAGTAAGTAAGAGGACCATGTAAGTCGCCCAATCCCACAAAAAAAAGCCCAAGGAATACCTTGGGCTTTTTTTTGTGCAATAGCGTATTTGAATTTATTTGGCCGAGCGCTTTCTGTCACTCTCGTTCAATAAAATCTTTCTAATACGAATGCTGTCAGGAGTAACTTCTACATACTCATCAGCACCAATATATTCCATCGCTTCTTCTAAGCTGAATTTTATAGGTGTGAATAAGGCAGAGTTGTCATCTTTTCCTGCAGCTCTCATGTTATTCAATTGCTTCGCTATACAAGGGTTAACAACTAAGTCACCTGGTCTGTTAGCTTCACCAATAACCTGTCCTCCATAAAGCTCTTGTCCTGGCTCAATAAAGAACTTACCACGATCTTGGAGCTTATCCATAGAATAAGTACTTGCTTTACCTGCTTCTTTAGCGACTAGAACTCCTGAGATGCGACGCTCCATATCTCCTTTATACGCTTGGTAGTTTTTCAAGCGGTGTGCCATGATGGCCTCACCAGCTGTAGCGGTCAAGACATTATTTCTTAGACCCATCAACCCACGTGAAGGAATTTCAAACTCCAAGCGTGTCAAATCACTTTTAGCTTCCATCACTAAAAGTTCTCCTTTGCGTTTTGTTACCATTTCGATCACCTTACCTGCGGTAGCTGCTGGAACATCTACTGTAAGCTCTTCGATAGGTTCGTGCTTTTTGCCATCAACTGTTTTGTTGATTACTTGAGGCATACCTAATTGTAATTCGTAGCCTTCACGACGCATAGTCTCAATCAAGATGCCTAGATGAAGAATTCCACGTCCATGAACGACAAATTGATCTGCAGAACCGGTGTCCTGTACCTTGAGCGCTAGGTTTTTTTGAATCTCAAGCATCAAGCGCTCGCGAATTTTCTGAGAAGTAACATGCTTTCCTTCTCTTCCGAAGAATGGAGAGTTGTTGATAGAGAATAACATGCTCATAGTAGGCTTGTCAATCTCCATTGTAGGCAATGCTTCAGGGTTTTCTATCGAAGCGATAGTATCACCAATTTCGAAATCATCTAATCCACTAACGGCAACAATTTCTCCCGCATCAGCATCTGCAACCTTTGATTTACCCAAGCCTTCAAAAACCATTAATTCTTTGATCTTGGCTTTCTTTATGGTACCATCTCTTTTACAAAGAGCGATTTGCATGTTTTCTTTAATGCTCCCTCTCTTTATACGACCAATCGCGATCCTGCCCGTAAATGAACTGAAGGCTAAAGATGTAATCTGTAACTGCAAGTTACCTTCTTCAACCGCAGGCTCTGGTATAGTGTCAACGATAGAGTCAAGAAGGTAGGTAATGTCATTTGTAGGCGTTTCCCAGTTAGGGCCCATCCACTTTTCCTTCCCTGAGCCGTAAACGGTCTTAAAGTCAAGTTGATCGTCGTTTGCTTCCAAATTAAAAAAGAGCTCGAATACTTGGTCATGAACAATATCAGGAGCACAGTTGGGCTTGTCAACTTTGTTGATGACCACAATAGGCACTTTGTTCAAACTCAAGGCTTTCTGAAGCACAAAACGCGTCTGAGGCATAGGTCCTTCAAAAGCATCTACGAGTAAAATCACACCATCCGCCATATTTAAAACACGCTCAACTTCTCCACCGAAGTCACTGTGACCTGGGGTATCAATAATGTTGATCTTAGTGTCTTTCCAACGAATACTTACATTTTTAGAAAGAATAGTGATGCCACGTTCTCGTTCGAGATCATTACTATCTAACAAGAGTTCTTCTACTTGTTGATTGTCTCTGAATAACTTAGCAGTGTGCAGCATGTTGTCAACTAGGGTGGTTTTCCCGTGATCAACGTGTGCGATGATGGCGATGTTGCGCAATTTCATTTGACGTCAAATTAATTTGGCGCAAAAGTACTCTCTTTTATCGCGGTAGGCTAACTTATAATGAAGCAGTTTTAAATAACCTAACCCCCTTTACTATGAAACGCACTCCTTTTCAGGGGCCACTATGGTGGCGCCTCGCTTTGTTGCATACTTTTTTACTCGGCACAAGCAATGCATTATTGTCTGATAATCAATACATTAGTAGTCTTTTTGTTAAAAAACAAGACTTTTCAACGATTGTAGACACATGGCCTATGAGACCCTGTGATATTGATGCGGCGCAAGATGAATTTGTCAATTTTTCATCAGCTTTAGCTGAAATTAACAGCTCAATCAGCAATGATATATTCGCAAGTAATTCATTGAATAAGTCGTTTTTGAAACCAATTCAAGCCGATAAATCGTCAAATTTTACTGAGAAGTTTAACCTAAACCTTGATTCTGTAGTATTTGATTTTACTACTTCTGGTAAATCATCTAAAAGCTACCAGGGTATCCTGCTGATAGACAGTATGTTTAGTTCAAATTTTATGCCTTGTTGTGATCAACTTTACATTGGTGGTAAACTTGACCCCCAGATTTCCATAAAGAAGAACAATACTAGCCTGTGCGTCGCAAATTTTCCTAAAAGGAGTTTTTACGAAATCTTTGCTATAGGTCAGGGAATAATAACCGCTCATGGATCTCCCGGCTATTTCTTTGTTCCTCCTAATGTTCACTTTGGACATCTACCCCTTCAATTAATCGGGCCTGGTCCACATAAAATTTATTGGCTCGATGCTGATCATATAGATGAAACTAGACATTTAGAGGAAGAACGAGATTCTATTTCGTTATTTATGAGCGAGACGCGAGATCAATATTTCCAAAATGGAACGGGGTCCACCTATGATTTATTGGGACGAACTAGTTCGGAAAATGGGACAATGAAGGTTAGGAGAATAGATGGTAAATGGGTGAAGGTCGTTACGGTGAAGTAGCTCAGAAAGTGCTATGTTGCAGCATAAAACGAGAACGATGTACAGTACTCCTTGGATGAGTGATATTGTGGTAGGCACCATGCGCTGGGGCGCTTCGGGCGCTGATTTTTCCACGGCTCAATATGAACAAATGATCGAAGCTTCTTTGGAAATGGGTTTCACGACATTTGATCATGCTGATATTTACGGGGACCATACCACGGAGGCTGATTTTGGTGCTGCCCTAAAGTTGCATTCGAACTGGCGTGAACAGATGGAAATTGTTACTAAATGTGGAATTTTAAGCGTAGGTGACAATAAGCCGGAATATAAACACAAGGCTTATGATTCGTCCCTACAGCATATTCTAAAAAGTGTAGATGATAGTCTAATAGCATTAAATACAGATTATATAGACGTACTTCTGCTACATCGTCCCGATTTATTAATGGATGTTGACGAGGTAGGAGAGGCATTTGAATTATTACACAGGTCTGGAAAAGTGACAAGTTTTGGCGTTAGTAATTTTTCTGCATCACAAGTAAGCATGCTGCAAAAGAAAGTACCTATTGGTTGCCATCAAATGGAGATTTCGATGAGACGTCTTGATGCTTTTAATGATGGAACTCTCGATCAATGCATCTCAGACGGACTTGTCCCTATGGCATGGTCGCCTCTCGGGGGAGGGTCACTTCCTAAATCCGTAGATGTGGTATTACAAGAGCTTTCTAAAGAATTTTACACCACACCTCATGTCATTGCCTTGTCATGGTTGATGAAACATCCTGCCGGCATCTTACCGATAATAGGGACTACAAATAAAGATCACTTAATCACTGCTAAGGGTGCGTTGTCAATCGCACTTAACCGAGAGCAATGGTATCAAGTATACCAAGCAGCAACAGGAACTATATTACCTTAATATGGAATATCAAGAGAGTTTAGCACTAAGTGCCGCAAATTACGAGACGCATGTTGGATTAAAATTCCAACTCTATAATAGTTTGTTTTTGACACTGCCATTAGACGGAATCAAGAACACCGGAATTTTTATTCCAGTGTTAAATGAATACTGTCTCACAAGACTAGCAGATGGCCAAAGTCCAAGAGAAATCATCAAAGAGTTCTTTGAAGAGTTTAAGGATGGTGATGACGAGAAAGAGCAGTTGAATTTCTTATTCAAGGTGTTGCAGTATATTGAGCGTCAAGTCGTGCTCGTGGATGCGTTAGAGGATGCTGCTTATGGTGAGTTAAATAACCTCTTAGGAAAGGGCTCTCTGAGCGAGTTCATGATGCGCATGGAGCGTGCAGGGAATTTAGAAGAATTGAAACTACGTCTTCAAGAATTTTCTATACGTCCGGTCTTGACGGCCCATCCTACTCAGTTTTACCCGGGAAGGGTATTGGCAATTATTACGGATTTAACCGGAGCTATTCGTGAAAACGACCTGAGTTCTATTCGTATGTATTTGAAACAGCTGGGTAAAACCCCCTTTCTTCAGAAATCAAAACCCAGTCCATATGACGAAGCCGTAAACTTGATTTGGTACCTGCAAAATGTCTTTTATCAAAGTGCTGGGGATATTACTGCTGAAATGCGCCGTAGTCTTCCCGACTGGGATGGTACATTGAACCTGATCAATTTAGGCTTTTGGCCAGGGGGGGATCGCGATGGAAATCCTTTTGTTAGTATTGACATCACAAAGAAAGTAGCCAACAGACTCAGAGATGTGCTATTGCAATGCTATTACCAAGACCTGAGAAAATTACGTCGTCGCATTTCATTCAATGGAGTTTATGAAGATTTGATGGATATTGAGCAGCAAGTGTTGCGATGTATTCGTGATCAGGACGAATGGGATTTTATGGAATTCCGCGAAGCTCTACGCTCCGTTCGTGCGAATCTTATAGAGTACCATGACGCTATATTTGTTGAATTGGTTGAAGAATTACTCGATCGTGTTGCACTTTTTGGCTCTCATTTCGCCAGTATAGATCTACGCCAAGACAGCCGAGAAATTAAACGGGCGTTTGATGCGTTATTAATCCAGTTAAATATTCCAGAACCAAAGCGTCCAGAGGAATTATTTACAATGCAGGCTAAATGGGATGGTACCTTGACAGGCGACAACAGGATCGATGATACCTTACAAAGTTTTCAGGTTATTCGTGACATTCAAGCTCAAAACGGTCCGAAGGGCGCCCATCGTTATATTATTTCTAACTGTAGGGGTGCGATGGACGTGGCTAGGGTATTTGCTTTAGCCCGATGGACTGCTTTTGGTAGTGATAAAATTACTGTGGATATTGTTCCTTTATTTGAGACTATTGATGATTTAATGGGCTCAGGAGCGAGTATGAATACCTTGTATTCTGAACCTAATTATCGTACACACCTAACCCAACGTAGCAATAAACAAACCATTATGCTGGGATTCAGTGATGGCACCAAAGACGGAGGATACATGTCTGCCAACTGGAATATTTACCGGGCTAAAGAAAACTTAACCCGCATCTCTTTACAGAATGACATAGATGTCTTGTTTTTCGATGGTCGCGGTGGCCCACCTGCAAGAGGCGGTGGTAACACCCATAATTTTTACGCATCGTTAGGTCAAAACATTGCATCATCTCAGATACAATTGACCGTGCAAGGCCAAACCATATCGAGCAATTTTGGTACCTCTCAAAGTGCCCAGTTTAATATGGAGCAGCTCATCACAGCTGGGCTAGAAAACAGTCTTATGATAGATGAGGCTAAGGTGCTTCAGCCTAATGAACGCGCTGTTTTGGAGCAGTTGAGTGATGTTAGTTTAAAATATTACACGCTTTTAAAGGAGAATCCGTTATTCACAGAATTCTTGGAAGAGATGAGCCCTTTGAATTATTATGGAATGGCTAATATTGGTTCGCGTCCATCAAAACGTGGACAATCTGCAAAACTAGAACTTGATGATTTACGCGCCATTCCTTTCGTAGGCGCTTGGTCGCAGTTAAAAATGAATATACCTGGTTTTTATGGCTTAGGAAAGGCACTACAGGAATTGAGTGAAGCGGGTAAATTACACGAAGTACAGAGTTTGTATAAACGATCAAAATTTTTCAGGACACTCATAGAAAATTCTATGCAGAGTATGTGTAAAACATTTTTCCCTCTTACCGCCTACATGGCTCATGATGCTAAGTATGGTAATTTCTGGAGCCAATTAAGCGAAGAGTTCGAGCGAACCAAAAAATGGGTATTAACCATCTCTGGACAGCCTGAATTACTCAGTAACAATCCAGGAATCAAAGCTTCGATTGCATTGCGTGAAAACATAGTGCTCCCCTTGCTGGTGATTCAACAATATGCGCTCATCACGTTGCGTGAGAAGAATATTTCTGATAAAGAACGAGCTGTTCTCGAGAAGCTTATTGTAAGATCTCTTTATGGGAACATCAATGCTTCCCGGAACAGCGCCTAAGAAATGTTTAGAGTTAAAACGTAAAAGCCACCCAAACCAATGGGTGGCTTTTTAATCACAAAAAATCTCGTTAAGGTTTTCTTAAATCGTATCTCCAACCCATATAGACCTGTCTTCCCATGATGGGCCCCCATACTACTGAAGCATCAAACCGATCTTCGAATGGCAAGTCGCCACCCAGGATAGGGTTGAGTTGGCGAACATTCAAAGCGTTTTGAAGCCCTAGATAGACTTGCCCGCGCTTCCTAAACTCTTTACTTACTTGCCCGCCGAGCATAGTGAATGCTGGGCTACGATCATCATAACCAACATTTGGTAGGCGTTGAGATGAATTGAAGGTTGCGTTTAATTCAATACCCAGCCCTTTTGTTCCAGTGTAGCTTATTCCGCCATAGAGCAGGTGAGGGACGTTTAGAATTACTTCCTCGAGCTCGTTGTCTATTCCCTGGTTAAACGCCGTGAGATTAAGCTGCGTAACTTTCTGATACCGATATGCGAATTTAAAGAGTGTTCTGTGCAGAAGTTCATATTGTCCTCCAAACTGTGCTGACAGTGAATAAGGTTGATCTTCCCATTCATTCATCGTCCAACTTCTGTTGTAGAATAAAGCAGTTTCAGTGTCTTGGTCAAGGTCAAGTGTCGTCTTGCGATCGAATTTCGTTAAAAACACATCTCCAGTTATTTGCAGCTCTTTAAATGCGATGTCTTTCGTAAACGCACCGGATGTCCCTAGTGTCCATGCGCTTTCCACCGCTGGAGCTGAACCACTACTGAGGTTAAAGACACGATTATTAGCCATGTATCCCATGTATTCAGCCCCGAGTGTTGTGTAACGGTAAGAACGGCTTACTTGAGAACGTAAGGACCAAGCTCCACTATTGTATTTTATGTGAAGTCGTGGAACATAGAAGAACTTATCGACATTATCAGTAATGTTTAGGTGATCTAACCGCTGGCCTAAAATCATACTCAATCCCTCTCCGTCAGGACTAGCCACATAGCTATACTCACCATATATACCGAAGATAGTGGCGTCGTAATCACCATTATAACCCCACATCTCTTGTTCAACATTGTGAAGGTTAAAATCAGCACCGACTTTAATGGTTCGACGAGTATCTATAATGTTGTCTTGAAAAATAAGATTTCCATAGGTTCTTAACTCTTTCGCTTTGAACAATCGTTCTCCAAAATCACTATCGAGACCTTGGTAGTTTGCTGAAAACTGAGTACCTATACTTCTATTGATACCACCCTTTAGGAAATAGCCTCGTTTCGCCCAGAGTTCATACCTGTCTGTTTGAAGTTCATGACTCCAAATAGGCGCTAAGGTTTCCTTACCATAGAGCATGCTACCCCCAATGTTGTCCGCAGAACTGAATTTTATACCTAATTGACCTTCACTATTTTGACCATTAAATTTCCAAGCATTTTGAACGAAAAAATGGCTAGACAAAGGCGTATCTAAATATCCATCCTTGTTTCCATCCCAGCGGAAGAGTTGCTGGCGACCATGAACCATAATATTTGAGGACCATTTTTTACTTTGATGCCAGGTGTAGATCAGGTTTTGCTCAAACCTACCAGGCCCTGCGAATAAATTGATATGTCCTATTTGTTTGGTAAAGCTCGGTCGCAATTCATAATTGATTTGGCCACTTATAGCACCAGCACCATTAACTACACTTCCCGGTCCTTTAGTTAGTTGTATGCTTTGTATCCATGCGCCGGGAATGAATCCCAATCCCATCACTGAAGCAAGTCCGCCCATGGTTGTGAGATTCCCTTTTGTGTATAGAGCATAAGGCCCTTCTAGTCCCAGAAGCCTGATTTGACGTGTTCCTGTAACGGCATCAGTGAAGGATGCTGAAATGGATGCATTGGTCTCGAAACTTTCACTCAGGTCACAACATGCAGCTTTACGGAGCTCTACTTCCGAAATCAATTCTTGAGTGATGATTGCTTTTTTAGACAAGCTAATGCCTGCATCACTACCGATATTAACTTGGTCGAGGGTTTCGAAAAGCTGTATAGAAGAGCTGTCGGATTGTCCCAAAGCAGTGTTAACCGTACACCCAAAGGCGACGGCTAAAATCATTAAAAAAGACCTCATTAATGTTTGTCCTTGACACCGTGTGCGCGGTGCTCCTCAGCCGTTTCATTCGGCTTACATAATGCGTCACCCAGCCCATGAGATTTTCTCATTTCAGCATCACGGTAGGTACAACATCCGTGAATAGTGGCATACTGCTCATCCGAAGCTATATGGTCCTTGACGTCATGGCCTGCGCTATTAATTGCAGCAATGATTCCTTGTTCGTTTACCTTGTCATTGCGGTAAGTAATCGCTAATTCGTGCGTTGATAAATCCCAGTTTACTTTTTTAACCCCTTGAATATACGCGGCGTTTTCGATACGTTTTTTGCACATTCCACAAAGTCCATCCACTTCTAGTGTGGTTTCTGTGATGTTTGATTGACCAAAAGATGGAATGGAAAGAAAGAGGATCGCAGCTGCTAAAATTGTTTTAAGCTTCATAATGACTGATTTTTTGTTAGAAAAATTTAGACCGGTACTGTTGGACTAAATCAGCCATATATCGTCAACTTCTGGAACAGAATAAAGAGCGGTGGTCCGTTTATTTGTAGAAACCTGGTCGTTGGGCGAAATGGAGCTAAAGAGTGGTGCTGTACTGTAATGAGTAACGAGGACAGTGCAGAAACTGTTTGATGAACCAGCTTAGATTCTTGTTCTGAAAAATCTAAATCTATATAGGTATTCGCGCAACAATCATCTTCTTCAGGAGTGTGATGCAATGCGTTTTCTTGAGAATCACACCCTTTAATGTTCATTACCTCGCTACAACAGCGTACTTCTTGGTGATCATGCTCTCCCACAGATAGATGTACTGCTTCTTCATGCGCGCAATAATGCAACAACGAAGGCGCGCCACTACTCATAGTAGCGTACATTATAGTGAAGATGAAGCTCAGTACTTTGCGCATAAAGCGAAATTAACGAATATCTTTGACAAACATTCGATTGAACTATGAAAAAAGTAATGCTATTAGGCTCGGGTGAGCTAGGCAAAGAAGTGATTATTGCACTGCAAAGACTGGGTTGTTTTACCATCGCCTGCGATTCCTATGCAGGCGCACCCGCTATGCAAGTTGCAGATACTTTTGAGGTATTCTCTATGCTCGACGGTGACTCCTTAGATGCTGCAGTTTCGAAGCACCAGCCAGACATCATTGTCCCTGAGGTTGAGAGTATCCGCACGGATAGATTATATGACTTTGAGCAACGAGGGATTCAGGTCACGCCTTCTGCTCAAGCTGCAAATTTCACTATGAACAGAAAGCTCATAAGGGATCTTGCAGCAAAGGACTTGGGATTAAAAACAGCTCCTTATCAATATGCCACTACTTTTCAGGAATTCAAATCAGCTGTTGCAGCTATAGGAATGCCTTGTGTTATTAAACCTTTAATGTCTAGTTCCGGAAAAGGACAGAGTATAGTTAAGAAGGCTTCAGAACTTGAGTATGCGTTTACGTATGCGATGGAAGGATCAAGAGGGGACTTAAAAGAAATCATCATCGAAGGTTTTATCGATTTCCATACGGAGATAACCCTGTTGACCGTCACTCAAAAAGAGGGAGCGACCTTGTTCTGTGCACCCATAGGTCATCGTCAGGAGCGTGGCGATTACCAAGAAAGTTGGCAGCCTTGCGCAATGGATGGTGAACAATTATTGGAAGCACAACGTATGGCGATAAAGGTTACTAAAGCGCTTGGTGGCGAAGGGTTATGGGGTATTGAGTATTTTCTTGCATCTGACGGAGTATACTTCTCGGAATTGAGTCCAAGGCCTCATGACACTGGTATGGTAACGTTAGCTGGAACTCAGAATTTTAATGAGTTTGAATTGCATGCAAGGGCGCTATTAGGACTTCCTATTGCAAAAATAGAACAGCGTTATCCGGGAGTAAGTGCGGTAGTTTTAGCTTCTAAAGATGGTGTCCCGCATTACGGTGGTTTGGAAAAAGCTTGTGGATATGAGCAATCTGATATTAAGATTTTTGGTAAACCTACGACTAGACCATTTCGAAGAATGGCAGTAGCATTGACCTACGACAGGACTGGAGAAGAGTCCATGGATGAGTTACGTGAACGAGCAGCAAAGATAGCTTCAGAGATTACAGTTCATTGATCTTTATCCTAATAGAGCTGGCAAAGTCATCAATTGTATCGCTATCTAAAGCCCCTAGAGTCTGTCCTTCTAATTTGTGATAGCGAAGTCCCCGTCGAAATGCGTTAATGATGTTTGGATTGGAGCTTTTCATGTAATTGATGGATCCGTATGAGAACAAAACCTCACTGTGGTTAGGGCCAATTTCAATCAATGCAGCATCACTCAAAGTCAGGTAATGACAAAGCACCATTTGATATGGCTTGCCTTTGTCCGTTTGTTCAGTCTTGACGTTTTGCACTAATTTCTGTAGAACAGTCTCTAATTCTTCTTTGAGTTGGTCTTTTATCCTGTTAGACATCCGCGAGGAATTAAAAACATATTTTATTTGACCAATTAGATTGTCAAATGCACTAGGTAACCAAAATTCAGTTGATTTTATCCCCTCACTTAAATTTGTCAACTCACGTCCTTTGTCCATCAATTCCTGTGGAATTTTTTTCGGATCAAAGCGTTCGTTTTTTCTCATGTTCTCCATGATCCAGAGGTAATACCTGAATGCACTGAGGCCGGGCATGTCCATATATCTGTAAAGTGGTACTTCTTTTGCTGTGAAATAAAGCTGCGCAGTAGGTTGACTGATGGCTAACTCTAGGTTTCTTTTTGTGTTTTCTAGATAAAAATCTATATCTGCATAACTCTGTATGGGAGGGAGCGTAGTACAAACAACAATATGACTATTGTCCTCAGGATGAGAACGTAAAGCATCAATACTTAGTGAGAAATGATTGGCGATTTTGATCAACTCATCTGCTGTTAGTGGAGTTGAGCCAATACGTTTTCTATATAAAGAGGCTCTTGAGCAACCCAAAATAGCGATTAAGTCTGCAGTAATCTTAGATTTGCCGGTAGTTGAATCGAATATCTGTTCAAACAATTGTTTTTGAAAAGCGTTGCTGGTAGACATGAACAGTATTTTAAAATTAACCTAAAAGTATTCTATTTTACAATCAATGAACACTACCCCGTTAGAAAAGTCAATATCAACTCACGTTCAAGGTCGAATTGTCCAATATGACAATAACACCGCAGGACTCCCGATTTGTATCCCAAAATTCAGACGAAGTTCAGGAAGTTACCTCAAGAAGAGAGGCTTAAAGATGGTCAATGCCTTAGTTAGAAAGGGTGTTTTAGAGGTGGTCGGTAGTCCATGGTTGCCTGGGTTTTGGATTCAAAAACCAGAGGTACTGCAATCACTTGTACGTTCCCTTAATTTGAAACTTCCCATACTTCTAATGGGTGTTTCTGATACGCCTGTGTCTGAGAAAAATTGGACAAGCTTTAGGGCAGAGCCTTTCATGATCGTAGACAATAAATGGAATAGTTTTCAGGAATACTCGGATTCTATGAAGACGAAATATCGATCACGCTTAAAGAAGGCTATGCGGTTTAAAGATGGTTATGAAACAGTTGAGTTAGAGCAGAATGAAAATAATATCACACGTTGCGCTGGAATGCTTGAAAAGACGTTGACAGATAAAGTGGCGGTTCTCCCAATCGACTTAAGTGAATTGATCATACGGTTTAAAGTTTGGTTTAAAGGAGATTTTAAAATTTTTGGAATTCACGATAAGGGTGAGTTAAAAGGATTTATTTCTGTTGTAGAAGATGGGGAATGTCTTCGTGCTATGCATTACGGTACTTTAAAATCAAATCCAGATATGATGTACAGTCTCGCCATGTTCCATGTAATTGAATATGGTATTGAGCATGGTTTTAAACAGATTAATTTAGGCCGAACAGCTACGGAAATAAAAAGTACCTATGGGGCTCGGGCTACGGAGAATCATTTTTCGTTTCATACACGAAATATGTTGTTGAAATTGGTGTTATATATAGCAAAGCGGACCTACGCGCCAAAGGAGTACACCCTTAGATCTCCGTTTAAGTAAATCGAATAGACACTATAATTTTTTTTTAATTTTCCTTATCAGGGTATAGCATCTACATTTATACTTAAATCTTACAACAATGCAAAAATCCTACGATCAAGTTTTCGAAAACAACAAAAAGTGGATTTCAGATAATTTAGCTAAGGATGAAAATTTCTTCCAGCATCTAGCCAAAGGCCAGAGCCCTGAATTCCTTTACATAGGATGTGCGGATTCAAGAGTTCCTGCGAACCAAATAATGGGGCTAGAGCCTGGCGAAGTTTTTGTACATCGAAATATTGCCAATATGGTGGTCAACACTGATATGAATGCACAAAGCGTTATTCAATACGCCGTTGAGCATTTAGAGGTGAAACATGTGGTGGTTTGTGGACATTATAATTGTGGCGGTGTGAAGGCGGCAATGGGAAACAGCAGCCTAGGGTTACTTGACGGCTGGCTCAGAGAAATTCGCGACGTCTACAGGCTACATTCAGCCACACTCAATGCCATTGAAGACGAGCACGAACGTTACAATAAACTGATCGAGTTAAACGTGATGGAACAATGCTTTAACGTGATGAAAACGGAGTTTGTGCAGAAGAGCTATGCTCAAAAGAAATTTCCTCAGGTCCATGGCTGGGTTTACGATCTGGCTAACGGTGAGTTGATAGATCTAAATTTTGATTTCGATAGTGCACTTAAGAAAATTCAAGAGGTTTATGATATAACCAAGTAGTGCCGCTTTAATACGTCTACTACTTGAGTTCTTAAATACATGCCTGATGAACGATTGCAACAACATAAGCTTCGTTGGGCAAACGCATTTAGACTTTAGTGGTAAGCGTTTCTTGCAGCTTCTCTAAGCTCACTCCTTTAGTTTCTGGCATCATGAAATGAGTGAAAAGCAGTTGAAGAACCATAAAAAAGGAGAAGAAGGCAAATATTGTCCAGCTTGGAAATGCATCAATAACAACCTCTCCTAGCATAGTTATAAGCGCCGCAAATACCCAGTGGGTACCTGTACCCCATGCCTGGCCTGAGGCACGAACACTGTTTGGAAAAATCTCTGAAATAAATACCCAAATAACAGCCCCTTGTCCAATAGCATGAGAGGCTATAAAGACGAGGATAAAGGTCAAGTTAAATGTGGCACTGGCATCCGTTTTAAACCCATAGGCTACCATAGAGAGCGAGATTATATAGCCAATTGATCCAAAATACATGAGATTCTTCCTGCCCACTCGGTCAATAAGATAGACACCTACAAAAGTGAAGATCAGATTGGTTCCGCCAATAGAGATTGAACTTAATAAAGAGTCTGAGGAAGCGAAACCAGCCTTTTCAAGGATTACTGGTGCGTAGTATAAAATAAAATTGATGCCACTTAATTGGTTGAAGAAGGCCAGTAGAAATGCCAGTGTAAGTGGTTTTTTAAACGCACCGCTGAAGAGATTTGAGGAACGCGACTCCGCCGTGTTATGGTCTTTTATGCTTTGTAGTTCAGCAAGCGCGTCCCGATCGTTCTCATGAATAAGCTTGAGGGTAGCGAGTGCCGAAGCCTCATCGTTTTTCTCAACAATCAACCATCTTGGACTTTTTGGTACGCCAAAGATTAACAAGCAATAAAGTGCAGCGGGTATGGCCTCAATGCCGAGCATAAAGCGCCAATCATTTGCTCCACCAATTCCGTTTAATAAGTAGTTTGAAATGAAGGCAAGCAGGATCCCGAAAACGATGTTGAACTGGTAAAGTGCCACCAACCTGCCTCGAGAGTGGGCAGAGGAGATTTCAGATATATAGGCAGGAGCGGCCACTGTTGATGCACCTACACCGATGCCTCCTAGAAACCTGAAAAAGCTAAAACTATAAGGATCAGGAGCAAGGCCTGATCCAATAGCGGAAATCAGGTAGAGCACTCCCACCCAGATTAAGGTATTCTTTCGTCCTATTAGTTTCGTCGGAATGCCTCCTGCTAATGAGCCTAAAACTGTCCCCCAAAGGGCCATAGACATGATGAAAACTCCGTGGAACCAGGCAGAGGTTTCCCAGAGCTCTTTGATGGGAGCGTTTGCTCCGCTGATGACAACAGTGTCAAATCCAAATAGAAATCCAGCGAGGGCCACGGTCAACGACCAATTCCAGGTTTTGTTCATTAGAGTAATGGTTAAACCCCCAATATACAATCCTTAGGTGAGGTTCTAGAAACTGGCGTTTAATTGCATAAATTCTGCTTGTTTGGTGCCCAATTCTGCCGTTAGTTTAACTCTTTGAACAACTGCTTTTAAAAAATAATTGGTGCGTAAGTTTACCTTGATGAGCTCACTATCTCCGAGTTCAAGTTTTCTTTGCTCAGCCCTAAGCAGGGCTGCTGTAGCTGATTCGTTGCGCACACTTACCTTCACGGCTTCTTCAAGCAGTAAAATGCTCGCTGCCGTTGCACTCAGCGCATTCTTTAGGATGTTCTCTTGAGCTTCTCTTTCCCATTCAAAACTTTGTAGTTGAAGCTTGGTACTTTTGTTATATCCTCTGCCCTCTCGCAAGAGCAATGGCATCTCAACTTTTGCTTTTAACACTCGGTCGCCGGTATTAAAGTCAGCTGTTTCAGGAATATCACTGGCATTACCAGCGACCAGAAAGGCACCGCCAATAGCAACCTTAGGCTTGAGGTACTCGGAGGCTAAATTTATTTTAAGCTTCAACTGCTTCTCTTTCTGGTCATTGTATCGAACAAGTGGGTGATCGAGGGAGATAATCGCCTGATCTGTCATGGGTAATTTTTCTATAGATGGTTTTGTGGTGGCGTTCAGAATAACGGGCTGGTTGTTTTCGTTCCATAACCAGTTTGACACAGCATAAAGTGATTCTACCGCGACTTTTCTAGCATCGTAATATTCTGCTTGCCATGTGGTTAGGAGTGATTGGGCATCAAGCGTGTCCATGGCGGAAGCGTCGCCAACTTCAAATGCCTTTTGGGTGAATTTATATACTTGAGAAGCGGCTTCTAAGGCATCCCTATAAGCTTCTAAACTCTCATGTGCGGCATACCAATTCCAATAGGATGTTGACGCTTTAAAAAGTATTTCATTCCGGTAAAGTTCAGCCTCAGCTTCTGTCAGGTCCACGTCTGATAGAGCTAAAGAAAGATCTATACGGCGCTGATCGGTCAAGAGTCCATTTCCCAGCTGAATCATTCCGCCTAGTGCAAATAACCCTTGTTCGGGGAGTTTATCTTGAGGATTTGTGTAGATCCCCACAGTTTGGTTCCAATCCATATGTAAGGATACTGGTCCTCTGGTTTGCGTTTGGATGGACCAAGAAGGTAGCCTATAGTAGAGTTCATTATCGAATTCTTTACTTGCATAATTCCCTATTAATGTTGGGTCAAAAGACCCTCGAGCCCCCAAGGCCTCAGCTTTTGCTATAGGTAGCTTGTTTTTTACTGATTTCAATAGTGGATGGTGCTCGTCCACCCAGCTCAGAAAATCAATAATGCTGAGGGTCTCATGATTTTGAGCGGAAGAGCTGTATCCTAATACTATTGAGAAAAGTAGGATGAAGAATTGCTTCATTATTGGATCCTTATTTTAAGCTTATCGATCTTTTCCTTGGCCATAATAGGCTCGTAATAATCAGGAGGAAAGGAGTTGAGTTGTCTCCATATTTCATACCACACCGGTACGTTATTTAACAGGGCAATCCCTCTCGCGCCCGTTCCAGCTCGTAAGTTTTCTGGCCACGTATCTCCTGGAGCTATTAGAATTCGATACTTGCCGTTTTGATTAGTTATCTCATCAACCGCGACAACATCTCCTTCGAAGGTTCCGTAACTGCTGTTCGGCCAACCCCTGAATATAATGGCAGGCCATCCGTCAAACTGGAACATAACTTTGCTGCCATTTTGAATCAATGGCATGTCGATAGGGCTGATATATAGCTCTACTGCTAATTCGTATTCAGTAGGCACGATAGTCGCTAGTGCAGTACCTTCCCTGACTGTTTCGCCCAAACCTTGCTTTTTAACCTTAGCAAGTCGTCCTTCTTGAGGTGCAAGGATGTAGTAGTATCCTGCACGTACTTCCAAACTGGAAAGTTTATTTTTCAATACCGACAGCTCACCCTGGGCACCTGCGAGATCGCTTTTTGCAGTAGCGAGGTCGCTCTGAGCTTTAGATATTTTCTCCAAGTAGGCATTAGTGTTGTTGGCTAATTCGAGCTGAGCATCCAGTAATTTATTTTGACTGTTTTCCCATCTTCCTAAGGCACCTTCTGCTTTCGCCTGTTGTTGTGCTAACTTGATACGATACTGTTCCACCTCTGTCCGACTTTGCAGCCCTTGCTCAAACAAGCTTTCTTTTCGTTCAGCTTGCGCTTGGGCGACCAATAAATTTTGGTTTTCAGAGTCGAAGTTCACACTGTCTGCAGTAGCAGAGGCCCCAGCGGCATTGCGCTGGTAGGTGAGACTCTGTGCCTTAACTACCATGTTTGTACGCAATGTTGTGACAAGAGCACTGAGCGCTTCTACTTTCAAGACATATCCATCCAAAGCGGCAACTTTAGCTTGTGCTTGTTCCTCTGTACGAAGGATGAGCTCAGGATCTAAATATTCACTTTTGATTTCCCGTAATCTAACGATGGTATCACCTGCTCGCACTATTTCACCTTCACTGGCATACCACTCTGCTATTTGACCGGAGATAACCGCTTGTATTTCGCTCGGACGTTGCTCGGGTTGAAGCATAGTGACCATTCCTTTGGCCTGTATGTTTTGTGTCCAGGGTAGGAACAAGCCAAGTAGGCTCAATAAAAACAGGATGATAAAGTTGCGCTTAACGTGTTTTCCAATATATGGATTGTCCAGCATGCCAAAACTTTTGTAGCGCTCAGGCTGTAAGCGCCCTGTTATTCGGTGTTTAGAAATATTTAACATGAGCTTAGAGTTCTATAATTTGTGTGCTGTTGTCCTTAACAATATCAAGGTTTGATGCCGCTATGAGTGTCCATGGCTGGCGTTCGTCCCAAATGAAACTGATGATATCGTTGCGTTCTTTTGGATCAAACAGGTGAAAAATATCATCCATCAGAAGCAGTCTAGGTCTCGTAACGATTGCTCGGGCGAGTAAGATTCGCTCGACTAGGGAGCTGGATAAAGGAATTACGTTGGGTCCTACGGGAGTTTCAAAACCTTTAAGAAGGCTTTCCACAAAAGAAGTAAGCCGAAGCCCTGTAATTGCCCAAACCACGTCTGTAAGTTCAATTTCAGGTCTTCCAAGGGTAATATTTTCTAACAATGTGCCTTCAAAAAGATCTTCGGATAAGAAGCAGTCTCCAACATGGTAGCGCAAATCAGCGGTATTTAAGCTTCCACTGGAGTGGCCATTGAAACTAACAGTACCCTTTGTGGCGTCGTATTGCACGGCTAGCAATCGAAGTAATGTCGACTTCCCTGATCCGTTTTTCCCTGTAATCACTACACGGGCGCCACTAGAAATGGAGAGGTTGAGGTCTTTAAGAATATCGAGGGTGCCGTCTTGAGAGGTGTATGAAAGTCCATTTGTGCTGACCGCAGCACCCATTCCTGTGTCCATATCAGAAAACATGATTGCTCCTTGATCCTCTTCTAGAGGTATATCGGTTACGGCGCTTATTTTCTCTACCGCTGTTAAAACATCATAGATAGGCTCCATAGTAAGTATGAGCTTTTCGGCAGAGGTGATGATTAAAATGATGACAATTTCTGAAGCTACAAATTGGCCAATATTAATCTCATTTCGAATGACCAAGAGTCCACCTAGAATGAGTAAACCGAGGGTAACAAGTGCCTTAAATGCCACTATGTTAGAGTATTGGAATATCAGAATTTTCCAGTGCTTTTTACGATGCTCTAAATACTTACTGACCAGCGCGTCTGTTTTTTCTAAGGGAAGCTCCGTATGCCCTGCGCGTTTAAAAGTATCCATGGTTCTAGCAATCTCTTTTAACCAATGTGCAATCTTGTATTTATAAGTGCTTTCCTGCATACTGCTTTCTAAACCACGAGGTCCAGTGTAATAAAGAATGGCCACTAATAAGGCGATCAGAGCAATGCCAAATGTGATAAATAAAGGGTGGTAGGTCGATAGCAGAATTAATCCAAAGAGTATTTGCATGGCCGATGAACTAAAATCCATGAGAATCTTAGACAATCCCTTTTGGATATTGAGGGTGTCAAAAAATCGGTTGATTAATTCCGGAGGATACTTACCGCGGATGGAGGTAGTTTGAAACCGAGGAATACGGTAGGTAAATTCAAACGCCGCTCGAGTAAAAATCCGTTGTTGTAAAATCTCGGAAATTGAGAGCTGCATGATCTGTAAAATACCACCTAAAATCACGCCTATAGTGACGATAGCGCTCAATATGATCCAATTCGTACTTATAGTCCCTGCTTGAATAAGTCCAACAATAGCCTGCACTCCTAAGGGTAAGCTAAGGGTGACTAAGGAGTAAAACAGGGCATAGGCATATAGATAAATGATGTCTCTCTTGTCTTCTGAGAGCATCGCAATGAATTTTCGGAAAGGTTTTTTATTCATTGTACTGATATACTTTTTAGGGTCAATTCGGTTAAGAAATCTATGATGTCCGATTTTCCTGATTTCGAATCGGAAAGTCGTGGCAGGTGTTCTGTAAAAAATTGCTGGCGTTGTGCCGCCTCAATCACTGTTGCGAAGAGGCTGTTTGGGTATTTGTAATTGGGATTGATTTGAAGCGAAATCTGACTCAGGGTGTCGCAAATACTTTTGTATCCGAGGAAATATCCATCCTTGTTTTCAGCGTCCACCTCCTTAGTTAAATAAATTTTAGGATACTCTGAAACCACAATACGTTGAAGTCGTTGTTCGTCCACGTGAGGAATGCGATCATCTCTATCCATGGCCATAACTAACAATTCTATTGCCCTTCTCAGCTTGTCTTCAGGGGTGTTCATTAGCATGAAATCTTGTGCCATTTTTACTTCGAGCCATCCCCAATACCAATTAATCAAGTAGGCCAGTAACTGGTGTTTGTTTTGGAAATAACGATAAACACTTGCCTCAGTAATTCCTGTGGCTAGACCAATTTTTTTGAAGGTAGTTTGTTCGTATCCCAGCTCGTCAAGCAGCTTAATACTCTTTGATAGCATTTTCCTTCCCAGCTCAGTTTCGTCTGGATTTTTAATAAAAAGTTTTTGACTTACGGTGATATTGAGTGCATTCATATTGGGTTAATACCATTACGGAGTAGTTGTTTAACAATGCAAATATAATAGTAATACTATCAAACGTCCAAATCTAACCAAGCATCATTTTATTTAGCCGTAACTTGCGCCCAGTTCTCACAACCCCGAGGACCATTAAAATCACTCTATGGCATTTGATGCGCTTGGGCTCGACCCGCAAATTCTATCTGCTTTGAAGGAACAAGGTTACACAACCCCAACACCTATACAAGCGCAGAGTATACCCGTTTTACTTGAAGGATCAGATTTACTAGGCACCGCTCAGACGGGGACCGGTAAAACTGCTGCATTCGTTATACCTATAATACAACACCTGTTGTCTCAGCCAAAGAGCAATCGTCGACAGGTAAAAGCATTGGTCGTCGCGCCAACTCGAGAACTTGCCTTGCAAGTTGGAGAAAATGCAAAGCGTTACAGTAAAAATACTGGCCTGAGAACGGCGGTTATTTTTGGTGGCGTGGGTCAAGGACCTCAGGTCGACCAGTTACGAAGAGGAGTAGACATACTTGTTGCGACCCCAGGTCGTCTTCTTGACTTGGAAAACCAAGGGCATGCTGACCTTAGCAATATCAGTCACTTTGTTTTAGATGAGGCTGATCAAATGCTGGACATGGGATTCATCCATGACATCAGAAAACTATTAAGGATCATACCCGCTAAGCGCCAGAGTTTATTCTTCTCGGCGACCATGCCTAAGTCTATTATAGAACTTAGTTCTCAGATCCTACGCCCGAATTACAAGAGTGTGCGAATAGCTGTAGATAAGCCTACAGCTGAGCGTGTTACTCAGTGTGTTTACCATGTAAGCAAGAAAGAAAAGCCAGCGTTACTACTTCATTTGTTAAATGAAATTAAAGGAGCTGTATTAGTTTTCGGACGTACTAAGCAG
>Ga0308011_10000448_pt1 | contig 21892 bp, 6 predicted proteins | sample Neamet177_FD_203144 | JGI IMG/M metagenome (GOLD analysis project Ga0308011, IMG submission 203144) | Marine microbial communities from water near the shore, Antarctic Ocean - #177 | ecosystem: Environmental > Aquatic > Marine > Unclassified | place: Southern Ocean | collected 2014-07-25 | reverse complement strand
TACCTTTGTAAGAATTGTACGACGGGTATGTAGTAGTTGCTGGCTCTCCTTGAGGAGTTAGTACAGCTGACCCATCTGCATTTAAAGGTACATCCGTGAAAGTTTCTTTAGAGTTTATTCTCTTAGTACTGACACTCATAAGCTTTCTCTGTAAAAGCTCGGTTGCCCTCTCTAAAGACCCTGCATGGCTTACAGAGTATATTTCCTTTATATTATTATCTATATGTTCTTGCTTAAGGTCTCCTCTATAAAGGCCATTCTCATCTACGTCTGCAATCTTGTCTTCGAAATAATAAAGAGGATCACTAGTGTATATAGCTCTGTTGATTACATCTACTATCTGTAGGTTAGAGTTTGCTCTGTCAGAATTCTTATGTACAGGAGCATATACCAATACGTGTCCTTTTTCAAAACTACCTTCTCTCTCTTCTAACTTGTACGAATATTCGGATGCGTACACATATCTATTGATAAATGCGTGTAAGGAATTTTTAGCCCCTTCCCTACCGAAGTCTATACCTGTTTTCTCAGTGATTAAGCTGTAAGTATCCTCTTGGATGTTTCTAAACGACATTGCAGCCCCTATAATAGTGGTTGCTTGCTCTGCACTAACTTTATCTGCCCACAATATTGTAGGGAAGAAAGTTCCGTTTGGGGTAGGTAATAATGCTACAACTCTACCATCACTAATTAAGAAATCAGCAGCTAGTTCTTTGTTGGTTACCACACCTTCCTTGGTATGTATCTCACCACCATGGGAGATGCCTATCTCTAGTTTAGACCAGTTAGGTAAAGATTCTTTTACAGGACTGTTTTGAGGTATAATCTTGTTATTCCTTACTATAAGTTTCCCGTTTTCATCCTCTTCGAACATTCGAAGAATTAACCCACTACCTTTATATATAACAGAAGTAAGTTCAGTGTTATTCTCAGCTTTAGCTAAGTGAAGTCTAAGGTTTATAGCGTTTTGTACTTGAGCTTCCCTAGTATATTCAGAGTTATTATTAGAAACCCACTCCACAGAGTGTAAAGCTGTAAGCTTTGTTTCTACACCATTAACTACGCCGTTGATTATTATAGGTAGCTTTGCTATATCCTCATCGGACATATTTCTAAGCTCTTCTTTAGTTATGTCCCCATTAGGGCCCACAAGCTTCATGTTTACAGGGTCTCCACTTCTAAGAGATCCAGTACTATGAAGGTTTAAAGAGTTTTCGTTTATATTGTTTGATTCACTTACTTTCTTTTGTACTACTTTACCGTCCTCAACAACTACGTCTACTGTCTGATATTCTACAGAAACAAATCCTGCTGACTGAGAAGACACTAATTGATAAGCTTTACCTTCGCCGTTATCCTTAAATACCTCTATAGCTTTGTTAGGTATAACTTCCGAATTCTCTACATTGAGTTCAGATATAGTAGACTGACTTCCTCCGTTAGAGATGTCACCATCTAAAACAGGTGATAAGTGTGCATTATCATCTGAAGGTTGGTTTACTTTAAACACCTCATCTACAACTGATTGGTCGTAAGTTAGGGTAATTAAAGGCTCTGCTACAAGAGCTACAATGTGATTCTGATCTTCCTTTACTTTGAAAGGCATAATCTTTATAGCATCCACTACAATCCCATTAGACTCTAACATAGCCTTATACATAGACTGTTGTCTGGTATGCTTAATCTTTTTACTTGCAGATAAACTTCCATCACTGTATGCATCTAATTGCGTACTAGTTACGGATGCTTTAACATCTATAATCTCTACATGTCCATTTTCTTTTACGATAACTATATCGAGTGCTCCTGCAACCGTCTTACCGCCTACAGTTTTAAGTGATTTAACTTGAGTCTTGAATACAGCCTTAGCGTTATTCTCCATCAAGTTATACACAGCTTCTACTACAGCTTCTATAGCCTCGTCTTGGATATAAGCATCCACAGACATATCACCGCTAGCTATATATGCATCTACGGCTGCTTTAGCAGCTTTATGCATGCCCCCTTTAGTACGTTTACCTGGAGTAAACTTTTCAAAAGCACCTATAATAGCTTCTACGGATTTATCTACTAAATTACCCCACTCTGTGTTTAACTCAAAACCTATCCCTGTGAACTTATCCTTAGGGAAAGCTAGGTCTATAGATGTGGATGTACGAATAGCCATTATCTCCCCTGAAGGTAGATTTACTGGGTACTCTGATTTATTCGTATTCTTATCTGAAGTAGCCTCACCAACTAAATTACTAACAGCGTCTAATACGACACCTGTACTTTCTTGAGCTTCTACAGCTTCTACAGCTTCTGAGGAATTCATACTCACAACAATCTCTGCTGCTTTTATTAATTTACCATCTTTATTTACCTGAGGTTCACTAATCCTTGTTATAATTCGCTCCCCTGGAGATAATGTTTCGTCCTCTTTAAAGGTTGCCACAACATTATACCCAGCATTATACTCCTTACCTAGATATTCATTAAAAGGTCTGTCATACCCCTTCGCTTCGTAAAAAGCAATAGCCGCTTCAATTTCATTTAACTGTTCTTGAGTTGCTATTCCCCCTGCTGCCACCGCATTCTCAAAAATCTGTATAGCATTAAAAGCTGCTACAGCACGCTTATCCATGTCCTTTATAGAGTCAGATTTCTCTAAAGCTGTTAAAGCCTTATCAAACAACTTTTCTGCGTGCTTTTGTCTTTTAGCTAGCTTTTCCTTCTCTTTGTTTAGAGGTAACTCTTTAAGTTTTTCAAAGAAAGGGTCAAAATTTGGATCCTCTTTTCCTTCCTTAACTTTAGCTAACGTTTCTTCTTCCGTAGCAGGAGTTTGTACGTTACCGTCTGGGGCAACACCTTTGTTTTCACCTAATAAGTTATTAATAATAATCTTTCTCTTCTCTACGGCTTCAAATATAGCAGGACTAGAATTTTTATCTGTTTTTAGTTGGGCTTCATAAGCCTCCAACTCTTTTAAGGTAGAAATAGTCTTAACCTTCCCTATAATCTCCTTTTCTGTTTTAGGGGAGACGGTGTTCTTAATAAGTGCTGCAGCCTTTTGTATGGTACTTAGAGCTTTTTCTTTAAAACTCTTCTTTTCGTCTGCTTTAGTTTTTTTATCTGCAGCTTTTTGCTTCGCAACTTTTTCGTTATTCTCATCCACTACTTTTTGACCCTCAGCCTCCAATAAAGCAGGATGCTTAACGTAGGTCTCATAAGTCTCTGACGCCTCTTTTCTTCGTAATCTTGCTAAATCTAGCTTCTCTGTTAAGACGGCTATTTTAGCTCCCAGCTCACCAGTACTCTCTAACTCACTAACTAAGGTTGTAATCTCTGCTTCAGATAGACCCTTGACAAGGATCTCTTCTTTCATTTTACGTTCCTTAGATTCTGACAGCTCTTGAAGTCTTTTTTTAGCCTCTTTAAGTGTAGCTGCTATGTTAGACTCACGCTGATTAGACTCTATAGAAACAAGTAAAGGAGAATCTTTTAAAGATTTTTTAAAGTCTTTAAGCTGCTTCTCTAAATCAATAACTATATTTTGATAACTAGCTATACTTACACCTATATTTCTAAGAGAGTGTAATCCTATCTCTTCAGGTTTGTTAGCTATATCTTCGTTTAATTGTCTCTCCTCAGCCTGGAGCTCGTCAAGCTCCTGCTTATATATTCTAATTTTTCGCTCATTCTTGTAAGCGTTAATCTTATTGTTGAATAGTATATCAAGTGCTCCTGGAGATTTAGATAAAGGATTTTCTAGTAAGGCGTTAAATGCTTTCTCAACGGTGTGCGCCTCCTTAAGGTATTGCTCCCCTATTTCTTTATAGTTTTCTTCTGCCCCTAGTTTTTTAGCTTCTTCCGCGGACATATTTGTATATCCCTCTATAGCGTCTATAAAGTTTTGGAAAGTACCCTTATAGGCGTTCATTCCTGCGTGCTCAAAAAACTGCTCTATTGTTATATCTTTTATCTTACTACCGTCTGCCCCTAAAGCAGCTTCCGTTGCTTTAACTTGCTCTAACGCGTCTATTCTTTGTTGTCTTTGAGAAAGAGATGTAATCCCTCCCATAGGCAGAGCTCCAAAAGCTCCTGTAAGTCCTTCCGTTACACCTTCATAAGTACTAACGTGGTCAAACCACTTCTCATGTGTAGGTCTGTAATCGTCCAGCCTTAAACCTAGTTCTCTATCTGTTTTATTTCTAGCTTCTTTTTCTAGATACCCAGTAGTGACTTCCTCCATGTATTCCGTAGGCATTTCCACACCTATACGTTTACCTAAGTCTCTAATCCCTGCTGATTTTACAGAAGAGTTTACTTTCCCCATACTTCTAGAGTGAGCAACCCCTCTAAATAAGTTGAGCTGCGACATAGATTGCCACAGTACGTTTACTTTACCTCCCCAAACAATACCTTCAGCTTCTTCGTAAGCTTGTTGTTTAGCTCTCTCATCAGCCTGGCCAGGATCCATACCTTCAGATATGTAGTGTTTCCTAAGCCTAGGGACTGCATCCTCTATGTGCTTAACTGCTGATACCGCGTGCTCCCCGTAATTAAGAGCGATAGCAGAAGATACTGCTCCACCTATATTTGAGGCTGTTGCAATACCCGCTGCAGATTTACCTAATATATTCGCAACTTTAGTTAAGGCTAACTTAGATGCATATGAACCTGCTTTAAACATTTGAGATCCTGGAACCAAGTACCCTATAGAGCGTAACATTTGGTCTGTGTTTGCAGCAAACCAATCTGCACTCATAATATCTGGTTTCTCGTGTCGAGTGTATATAGGATTTGCTTCCCTTACAGAATCCTCCATACCTCTAAGCATTGCAGCAACAGAATTATCATATCCTTGCTCAATCCCTTGAAGTGTTTTTATGTGGTGGTCTAAATCTGCTACAAAAGCAAAAGGTTCTGCAGCTGCGGAGAGTATTCCTACCCCACCACGCTTCAAAACCCTCCAAGCTTGCTGTTTACCTGATTGGTGAGCAGCAAGTTGAGTGTTTATGTCCATTCCTGGAACATAATCCACTCCTCCTTCCTTAAGTGTTGTATTGTAATCCCTAGATATAAGCCCTAAGGTACCTTCATTTATATTTCCCAATTTCTGAACTTCTATACTTTCATTACCTAAGGTAATATCAGAAGTTGCGAACTGGTCATCATATTGAGTAGCCGCTACTGAATTTTTTCGCGTACTAATTGTTTTTTTTGGTAACATACAATTACTTTAAATATTTTTACTTAGCTGCTTCTTTTTTCTCGAGTTCTATCAACTTATAATGCTCCTCTTCGATGTACTGTGCAATCTGGTTAAGAGATGTATATGTGGCCTTTCCTGACTCACTTCTAACAGCGATCACGTTACCTTTTGCATCTTCTTTAGGTCTAGACCTCTCATCTAATTCTACTAGATTATAACCTCCATCTGGATTAGCATACACCCCTAAAGAAGCTCCTGCTGATTTAGATATGTAGGCTAGTTTCGGTGGTGTAACCACTTGGTCTCTTACCATCAACTTCCCTAGGGAGTTCATTGTGCTTGATAAAGGTGGTAATCCAGCGTTCTGGTAAATCTGTGGCAATAACGGGTTATTTGAAGGAATAATCGCCTCAAAAGAGTGAATATTTTCATCTATTCCTACAAAATTCCCTCTAACTCGATACCCAGTGATACCTTTCTGAGAGTCATATATAGGTCTCTTACTGAATTCACTTATATTCACCTCAGTAAGGTTACCTTGAAGCTCCGCACCTGTAGGTTCTCTACTTCCTTCCTCGTCACCTTTATTATTGACAGTTGTTAATTGTATTCCTAAACCTTCAAAGTTCCTATTTGCAGCCGTGTTTAAAGATGCTATAACGTGGTTAACACCACCCTTCGTTAGGTTCTCATCTAAAAGATCATAGTTTAAGGCTATAGTCGCATCCTTAAGGACTACATCCATAGCTTCTCTAATATCTCTTTCAAACGAAGCCCTAGAAGCTTGCTTTCTGTTGGCGGTACCTTCAGGAGTATCAAAAGAATCTCTTCCCATCTTATCTAACATAACGTCAAACGCATCTGCTTCTGCTTTCTCTGCGCTTCCATCTTTTAATTTAGCGTAAGCACCTTCCCCATGAACAATGTCATAAGAAGTTCCAGGTGCATTAGGAGTATATTCCGTAGGTAAAGTGTACCCTTTATAAGTAATCTCCTTACCTGGCTTACTCTCACGAAGCTCGTCTAAAGCTAGAGCCCATAAAGACTGTTCGGAAGAATATAAGTCTAAAGGTATGTTAGCCTTAGGGTTGTGTAGCTGTGCCAACTTCCCTGTCACGTCCATACCGTCCATTTTATTCCCATTCTCATCTCTACCGACAGTAAATTGCTCTGTAGGAATGTTGATAGCAGGACCACTAAGCTCTAAAGGCTTATAAGGAGTTTTAACTTCAGTACCTTTAGGTATTGATGTTCCTTTTCCTACAGCACTGTCACCTTTTTCAAATAAAGCGCCTACCTGAGTAGTTAAGTTTAAAGCGTAGTCTTGAAATTCAAGCCCATTTGCCTCAGAATAGTCAGACATGGACTGCACCCAAGAAGGGTTGGCTCCTAAAACATCATTAAGCTTATTCTGTACTGCTATCGGATCTCTAAGAGAGGTTTTAATAGTCCTTGTGGTCTCAGTAAGTCCTTGTGCGATGCCATCTATACCTTGCTCTTCTAAATACTCCTTTGGGTAAAACTCACCTTGATACATAAACCCAGGCTCCTCTCTAGAGGTAGTTTGAGCAGATACCTTACTTCCAGCGGAAACAAGGTTCTTGTATATATCGTTCTGCTTTATATTAGAGTATGAAACACCATTGTATTGACCTTTATCAGCCCCTACATATGCATCATCAGCTTTGTCTAGGTAGTACTGTGCCATACCTTGATCGAGCTTAGCCTTTCTAAGTTCTTCAGAAAAAGCTGTTCTATTGGCTTTCTGTAACTTAGCGTTTCTATAGGTTTTATTAGAAGCTGTCTTTCTGTACAGATTAGTGAATTCGCCCGTAAGCTTTCCTAAATCCCCGCCCGCAGACTCTATCATCGCGTTCACAGAATCATTAACTTCTTTTTCTTGTGCGTCTAGTATAGCAGAATCCTTATCTATAAAGGTTTCGTCATACAGGGCGTCTACTTCATCTAAAGTAGCTTGCCCCTTATCGTAAGATGCTTGACGCATTAAATTACCCGTCATCATCTCTTTGTATGGTAGAGGGACATATCCGTAATTCATATCCCTCGCACTACCTAAAGCTCCTGCGAGCCCTTTTCCTTTTGTAATTCCCATAATTAACTGTTATTTACTTCCTGTAAAGTTACCCATCCAGTCGTACATCTGTGTACTCATGTTTTGAGCTTTTAGGTTATCCATATATAAATTAGTTCCTGCAGATACTAACTGTTCCGCACCAGCTATGACTGAATTCATAGGGTCGTTTTGCATAGCAAATTGATCCTCCATCAGTCCATATTGTTGGTTCTGTTGTTTTATACCTTGATTGAACTGATCTGTAGCCATTCTAGACTGTTGCATTTGAGGTGCAAGTTGATTGTAAAATTGACCTGCATTTGCCTGTGAAGTACTATTCATAGCTTGGTAGCCTCCTCTAAGCTGAGCTCCTGTAGCCCCTGAACTTTCTAACCCTGCTCTTCCTAAAGCTAACCCTCTATTACTAGCGGAATCATAGCCCTGCATCATAGGGTTAAAGTTAAAGTATTCTTGCTCTTCTAGCCTATCTAACTCCATTGTAGGAGCTTTACCGAATAAACCTTTAGCTATATTAAACATACCTGGCACTGCGTTAGCAGCATAAAGTTGCCAAGGAAGTTTTGCATTATCTCCTTGCCCTGTCATGCTAGGGTCTCCCGTAACAGCTAAAGGGTCTGTAGTTGCTACAGAACTTCCATCAGAATTTGCAGTTATGCCCATTCTGTTTTGCATTGTTCTTGTCCATGCAGGGTTAATTGACCCTGAAGCACTATTAGGCGTAACAGGTGCCTGCGCAGGATTCTCCCAATTAGGAGTTTGTGCTGGAGGCTGTGTAACTTGTGTAGGGTTAGACCAATCTACCTGATTCGCAGGCTGCTGTTGTTGTTGTTGTGGAACATGCCCACCAACTAGGTCACCGTTTATAGGGCCCATAGATCCTGCATCAGGTTGAGCAGGGACACTCCAACCAGGTGTCTGTGCGGTAACTTGTCCAGGGTTACTCCAATCTGGAGGAGTTACTCCTGGAGGAAGTTGGTTAGGATTGGCTCCGTTAGGTGTAGGATTACTCCAATCAGGAGTAGTCGCTGGTGCAACCCCTGTAGTAGGTGCTGTAGCAGGTGCTTGCGGTACTGGACCTAACCCTAATCTTTCATGAAGCTGCTCAACACTAAGAGGTCCATTATGATTTGGGATTGGCTCCCTTTGAGGGGTAGTCCCTCTAGGTACAGTTGATTGAGGGGTAGTTACGTTAGGCTGGTAAGGACTTCCATTCGGATTAACTAACTCCTGGTCTTGGGGTTTCTCTTGAGACTGCTCTTGAGACTGCCCACTTCTTGGTGCTAAAGTTACAGGATCCTCAGGAATTCTTACTTCCTCAAGACCTTTAGGCTCTAGCTGTATAATAGTACCATCCTTTTCTCTTCTAGTAGTTTCCTCTTCTCTTGCTACTCTCGCTGTTTCTTCCGCAGATTTACCATACGACTCTGAGAATCTACCTATGTAATCTCCTACAAGCATATTTCTAGCCTCGTCTTCTGGGTAAATGTACTCCCCTGTAGATGTAGTATCGCTAGGTGCTCCTGGGTTTTCACTGTATGTATCTCCAACACTTTTAGGGTTGTAAGGAACTCCAGCACGCATAGACGAATCCACACTACTTAAATAATCAGTAGCCCCTCTCTTACCCTTAAAGTGTTCTAAGGCCATTATATCCGCCTTATTCATACCTATGTCGTCGTAGAAGCTAGGGAATGAATCTTTTCTACTATCATATCTTTCGTTAGCGGACTTTTCATAACCATCAATTAGGCTATCCATATAACCCTCTTGAATTTCTTCTGCAGTTAATCCTTCCTCGCCGAGCCTCCCTTTGGTACCGTTAGCTAACTCCTCCTCACTTTCTACTCCGTAAAGTTTTTTTAATTTACCTTTATGGACACTGTAAAGTATTTGGTAAGGACCATAAGCAGAGGTTCCGCTTCCATTCTGTAGGGCATAGTTTTTCTCCCCGTTCCCTATCTCTGGGCCCAGTATACCAGCCTTAAATGCGTCGTGGTCTATTTTATCGTCTCGCTTGTATCCGTCATAATTAACGTTAGCTTTAACATCAATCTCCCGCTCTTTTCCGTTCACAGTTTCGAATTCTGCGTAAGGGTTCATATATTCAGGAGATGCTTTTGAATAAGCCCCTGAACTTTCAGGTTGAATGTTTATAGGGTTTGATCCTCCAGGAAAGTTCTCCGTAAGAAATTTAGCGTATTCCTCTTCAGTCATGTCACCAGGAGGCGGTAAAGATCCGTTAATAGTTCCATAACTCCCTTCGTACGTAGAACCTTTGTTAGTTTGATTCTGAGGTTTTAATAAACTCCCAAACTCTACTTCACCCCCATTCTCAGCCATAGCCGTAGGGTTACTGAATCCATTCTTAACTTTAAAGTCTTCCTGGGCATCGAATAGGCCTCCAAACTTAGCCATAATTATAGGCTCCATTCTTTTGGCTGTATTTTTATCGCTTACGTCTCCTTTCTTCATAGCAGATATGTTTGCTAACTCATCAGCTAGCTTATGAGCTGCTCCTGCGTATGTAACGCCTTTACCGAACTCCTTAGGAACGCCTCCCAACTTTTTATTGTTTGAAAATATTGTAGCTTCTTTAGCATTAACGCCTACACCGCCACCTCGGTGAGTTTTACCTCCTAAGGTAAAGATAGGTAAATCCCCGTGCTGAGTAGCATATCCTCCGTTATAATTTGAGTCAACTGTAATATCTCCTAAGACAACTTCACCAGCTTCTGCCTCGAAATCAACCCCGAAGTTACCTCCGTTTTCCCCAAAACCTATATTTTGGCCTACAGGAGCGGTTTTAAATAGATCTTTATTTCCTAAAACGTTCTTTGCTAAGTTTCCTTGCGCCATATTACCTAACGTGGCTGCCCCCGCTGTAGGATTAACCGCCATAGCACCAATACCTCCAGCTAGATTACCAAAACTCGCAGCATTGCTAGTCATGTCAGCCCCCATTTTTGTAGCTTGTTTGTTTATAATACCCTGAGCAACACCCCCAACTAAAGGGATTGAGCCTGCAAAACCTCCCAACGCACCTGCAATGAAGTCACCTCCATTTCTGTACGTACCGTCTGCATTGGGATTATCAATAGTAGTTGTCTGCATTGGAGGTATACCAAAATTCTTAGATATACCATTAGTCAACTGCTTAGCTGCATTTGCTGTGCTCCATCCTCCTCGAGGGGGAGTACCAACTGTAAGCTCTCTAGCAGTTTCCCAATTCATTCCAGGATAACCTGATCTATCTCCTGTACTATAATCTACGTGTGTGTAGGGAGAGTATCCTTTATCTCCTCCTTGAGGGAAGATATTAGGATTCATCATTTGAGGTATTCTTTCAACCTCTCCTCCGTTCCTATAAATAGGTTCCATTCCTGCTCCTGCCTGACCTTGAGGTGTTTGTAACATCTCTGGGTTTTGGTAAGGAGTAGGTTGGGCGTTTGTCATTCCATTTCTGTACGGATCTAGATAGAATTGGTTCTCGTTTGTATTGAAAGGGCCTTCTCTAGGTGTCTCCATACTACGCAACGCATCCATGTCCATTAAAGGAGAGTTAACACTTGTATTATCAGAGTCCATCATCATCTCTGGGAATACAGGATTACCGTATATTCCCTTTCGCTGACTATCTAGATATGTATAGTTTTGGTCTGGTTTATTATTAGGTGTGTTGTGTTGCCCTCCGTGTGTGTACTTCTTTATATTTCTCATTGTATTTCCTCCATTTTTATATTCAGTAACTTGTCCTCCGTATTTAAACCCTCTTTTTTTATATACAGCCTCGGCTCGATTGTTTAAATCTTTGATGTCTTTGTAACCGTACTCTTTTACCCAAGCTTTACTTACCTCATCTATCTCCGATTTAGTCAGACCTGACATAGATAGTTTACTTAACTCGTTCTGTAGTATGTCTGCTGGGTATATCTCGTTCGCACTTTTCATAGACTTAAGACCCTCTGCTCTAGGGCGTAAATGCTCTATCTTGTTTAATGTTGTATTACCATGTATCTTAGATGTAGATGCTTCGCCAATTTTAGGTCTAAGACCCTTAGGGTAGTAAGCAGAAAGAGGTACCCCTTCTTTGCCCTTGTCAAACTGTGCACTCATATAAGAGTCCATTATCTTCTTGCCCTCCTCGAACCTCTCACTTTGTATTGGTATAGAAGATGTCTTCAGGTTTACAGCATTTTCAAAAGCATCGTCTGAGGCACCCTCTAGTAATTGTATATTGTAGTTCGGGGCATCCTTTTTAATCTTGTCATAAAAAGACTTATCCCTAGTCATTAACGTACTAGTAGATGGAAGCTCTAGATTACTTTTATTATACGTAAAGGTATCCGCAGGATGCATATCCAAGAACTGGGTATTACCTTTCAAATGGTCAGCCGACGTTACTATAGAAGTACTTTTAGATTTCCATGCCCCATGCCCAGGATCGCCTATATGCCCCGTTGAGAAATGTGTAGTACTTCTATTAGCTATAGGCTTACCCGTTGTAGAGCTGTACTGCGGAGAGATCTTTTTATATACCTTTCCATTCTCAATTACTAGCCCTTGAGCGTCTGTAGTATGCGTTAAGGGTACGTCAGAGTCTATTACAGGATGACGCTCGTTTTTAGGAGCCCCTAACTTCTTGACATCTGTCTTTGTTCCTGTTAATTTTAAGTTTGTTTTAGTAGGCTCTAATACTTTGGAGATTATAGCGTTGTCTCCCTTTTTAACAATATTAGTAGTCATCTTCTTAAGATACTCTGGAGTAGTAACCCCAAACTTCTTTACATTTTTTACAGCCTTAAGACCTTTATCTAGTAATTTTAATGACTTTCCAACAGGAAACATTAATTCAGGTATAATATTATTAGGGGTAATCTCTCCTGACTGTGGGGTACCCTCCCATCTTTTATTATGGAGAAAATCCTCTGAGTTATGTGATGTATAGGTAGAAAGATTTTCATCAAGATACTCATCAAGTTGCAGGTTGAACGGCGCTTTAACTTTTGTATTTAAAGTTTCTTGTGTGTTATTATAAGCTGATGTATTATCAGACTCTGAGTACAGATCTTCGTAAGGATTAAAGGTTGGCCCCGTATATTCTTCGTATTTCTTTTTCTTAGTAGGCGGGTCAGTTTCTCCTCCGTTCTCGTATTTAGTTACTTTTCCTCCGTATTTTTGTTTATTGCCTTCTAAATAAACTTTTCCTCTTATTTTAGGAGGAGTAAAGCCTAACATACTTTTACTTAAACCCGTAACAATTTTGTCTGCGGTTGGGTTGCTATCTGTGTCAGATAAAGGGTTTAAATCCCAGGTGTCGTTGTACTCTACATACAGACCTTTATCATCTTCCCCTAAAACAGTATTATATTTACCTAAAACATTGCTACCATAAGATCCAGGATGTATCACAGATGTTGGAGTACTTCCATTTTCATCGTAAAAGTTCTTCCATCCCTGATAGTTAGGCCCATTAAAATGAGCTTTTAAAGATTCCTCTACTGTAGGAGAAGAATAATAAGTTGTAGAGTCTCCCTCTATCTGGTGATCTGATACAGGTACAGAGCCGTATTTTTGAGACTCTCCCATTAACATATTAAGGAGATCTTGTCTTTCTCTTGCCCAAGGCTTCCCCTTCTCTGCATCATCTTTAACGCTAGAAAATCTATCTCCTTCCACTTTAGACCAAGGCTTATCTAATCTTGGGTCTGGATTCCCTAACCCCGTCTGTACTGCAGCTTGAAGAGATTTTTTAACACCATCTCCATACCCTAAAGGGTCTAGATTTTCTGCCCAATTCTTACGAACAAAAGACATAGGGGTGTTGCTATATTTATTGCGGTGGGGATCTATACCAGTAACAGTTACTTCTGGTAACATACCAAAATCTATAGGGTCAGGTTCTCCCCCGTGAGTATACTTCTTATTATTATATTTCTTCTTAGCCATAATTTTGCAATATACTAAATTATTTACCGTCTAGAGATTCTGAACGAGGTTTTTACATAATGAAGAGTAAATTCTTGAGAGGTTGTAAGTTTAACCTTCATGTAAGCGTCTCTAAACCTAGAATAGGTGTTTGTTCTCGGTACAGGCATTCTTGTCATTCTCTCTTTGTTAGCCGCCCCACTTAAACTGTCTATTACGAGGGTATCTACACTATTCGTAAACACTCCGCTATCAAACTTGTTACTAGTACTTGCTGTATACCACTCAATAGTATCAAATACTTTTGTGTGTATAGGGTGTTTATTTACTAGGAACTCTACATAACTATTAGTCTTTACACCAAAGAAAGTACTAGACGCCCCTATATTATGCTCATATATATCCGAAGAACTAGAAGGGTTTATAGAGAATAGTCTGTCGTAGGTATTGATATACATATCTGTACCGTAAGGATAGAAAGATGTAAATTTATTAAGAACCTCACTAAACGCTAAAGTAGTGCCATCAACCGAAAATAACACTTCATCGTTAATAACGTCATTACCTAAAGTTATTTTAGACTCTTTACTTACATTCCCCGTAAACCAAGCTTTCATGCCGTGGGTATCTGAAATACTATCTAATCCATTAGCCCTAAATGCGTATGCTTTTTTAGTAAGTTTGTCTACCCAGTAGATACCTTTAGTGGTATTTACAACACTTCTAGGGGTCTGCACTCCCACAGTAGTAGAAATATATCTAAACCCCTGTATAACATCTCCCGTACCTAACACAATAGTAGACCCATCTTCAGCTACTGTAGTGGTTACAGGATTAACAGACACAGCCCCGAACCCCCTATCTTGTAGGAAAAGCATATCATTTTTAAAATTTATTAACTTAACTAGCTTACCACTAGAGGTATCTAGATCTTTATAGTTCTCGGTTTTAAATATCCTCCAACTATCTATAGTAGAGTTGTTTGATTTTAATTCAGAGTATAGTATCCTAGTGTCGTTGCCTAAAAAATCTTTAAAATTTAAAGGTTTAGGTATAAAAACTTCAGTATTATTCTCTGAGCTATAGCAAGAGTCTAGCTCAAAAGTATTTAATAAGGTCTCAGACGCTGAGTCCCAATCTTTTTTATTTGCAAAGTGCCATCCCCCCCTTAAAGATGTGTTAATAGTGGTTTCTACAGGAAAAGCAAAGTTAACAGAATCTCTAGTAACCCCCGCTCCAGCACCACTATCTATATCATTATCATGTCTCCTTATTTTCTCAAGATCGTACATAACTACATAAGTGTCTCCTCCCCAAACGTCATGGGCAGAGTCCGCATTTAAACTGTCATCTCCTAATATATTTATAAAAGGGCCTGCAGGTATGTAGGTGTTATTTTTTCTAGCTAACTCGGTATCTCCTCCATACTGATTTTGTAGGTCTGTTTTTACAGTAGCTAGTAGTTTATTTTTATTAGCCGTGGCTTTCGGTACGTGAGCGTATTTTGTAAAATTAATACCGTGATTAAAATAATCAACAACGCCTGAGGTGTATACGTCTAAATCAAGCTCTCCATCACCCCCTAAACCTGAGTTTACTGCACAAAGTAAAGACTCTTCTCCTATACCTATATTTTCTACCGCACTATTAGTTATTATTTGTGCCCTATTTATAATACCTTTATAAACATCAGCGGTAAAGCTCAAGGCAGAAGAACTTTCTGTACCATTTATCTGTCCCGTAACTCCCTCAATAGTAATATTTTTAGTAGCACTACGTTCTAGTTTACCTGAATAAGCTAAAGGGAACGTCGCAAAAAGATCCTCCTCTTTGGGGGCCAACCTGTGGTGTGAAAAAATAGTAGCCGCCCCTGTGTCGTCACCTACACTATTTTGTGTGAAACTATATTTTTGTCTACCCCCTAAAGCTCCTGATATTTTTACATACGAACATCCAGACGCCCCTGAAGGATAATCCCCCGTGAAGGGCCACTCAGGTGAGTCTATAGTAAATAAAAACGGAAGGGTTTGACCAAAACCTCCAGGTATATTTTCCACTGCATATCCTAAAGTTGCGGGTTGGACTACCCCGAAACCGCCGTCACACCCTAATTCATACCCTCCCCCGAAGGCCTGCCAGGTAGAGCTTGGGTCTAGGCCATCTTTAAACTGAGAGAGGTAATTAAGTATACCTGACCCTAATACAGTTTTATTTTCCTGAGTTCTTTCAACTCTGACTATTTTATACCCACTTATTTTGCTTTTTAAGTCCTCAGGTATACTCACCCTAAACTGTATACCTAGGGCATAAAGATTACTATAAGCAAACTCATACCCCTCACAATCCTCTTGATCGTAAGAACTTTTAATGTGCTCATAACCTCCCTCATTTGCAGGGTCAAAGTCTTCTGAGTTTTCGTACGCCCCTCCTGTACTAGCATTAAAATTGTAGTTAGTACCGCTTTCTGTTTCCGCATACTGCGCTAAGGTAAAATTATATATACCGCCATTAATGGAGGCCTCATGGTCATAGTCCTGGTAGTCTGGGAATCTAACATCTCCTATCCAATTCACAAACCCTGGGTTACCGCTTGTGTCGTACAGCACAACACCAAACCTATAGATTTCATCTCTCTGGTATCCAACAAATTCTGACGCGTTTACGGGGGATTTATAATCCCCAACATTACTGCCCTCCTCTGTACAGGTATCATCACTCCTAAACTCTCCTGTAACAAACGGAGCTGTAGAGGGTATATCCCAGTCTCTATGCCCTTGCAGGCTTTTTTTAATAAATTTGTAGGACACATTGGGTCCTTCCCCACCTAAAGTAACCCCATCTTTTTTAAATTTGTACCAATCCGTATTAGGTGCTTCTTCCTCTCCATAATTATTATAAGGGTTTACATCATCAAGGGTGGAGGTAGCTGTAGGATCACTCACATAAGTAGAATACCCAGACCCCTCATCATTTCCTGACTCTTCCAAACTTTTTATAGGGTATTTAACCCCATCATCCCTCTTATACCTATAAGCTTTTGCGTTAAAGTCTAAATTAAACTCAGAGTACTCTAACCCCCCCACAAATAGTCTATTATCTTTAGTGTTTATACTTACCGCTTTATTAGGGATATTACTAAACGAGGTTACCTCCTCTATAGTTATAGGTGTACCTATACTGTTTATATGTGATATAGTTTTTTCTATAGAAGTAAGCCTAACTTTATCTAGCAGATACACACTATCAACACTGTTTTTACTTGTCCTGTAAATAACTGCAACCTCTATGTATTCGTAATCTAAATCTAAGTTAGATAGCTTTATAACCACAGATTTATCTGTTTCCTCTCCAGGAAGGGTGTCCCCATACTCTGCTTTATTTTCAGGGTCCGCCTCATACTCCCAGTACGAGTACCCTCCAGCTATGTTTACAAGATTGCTTAAAGGGGAGAAACGCGTAAGTACTCCTCCCTCTGTAAGTAATCTGTATGCATATTGGTATTTACCTGCAGGTAGTTTACCGCTAAAACTCACTTTTAGTACCTCAGGCTGGCTGAAATTAACCGCGGGACGGAAATCAAGCTCTTCTTTAGGGAGATTAACCACTAAACTGTCTACTATGTTTAAAGTCCTTAAAGGGTTTAGGTTATCTGTCCAGTAAACCCGTTGAACAGTGTTAGATTCATACCTACCTACAGCCTCTATAGGGTAATTGGCGTCAAACCCCAAATCCCTCATATACACTAAAGACACACCTAGTACAGTGTCATCTAAATTACAAGAAAGCACCGCTGATTGAGGGGCAGTAGGGTAGGCTGTTAAGTTTATAATAGCAAATAAAACTAAAGTGTTTCTTATTGTAGTGTGTCCTATTATTTCAACAGAGCTGATGTCATCTAAAACATCAAGAAAAGTATAAATAGATACATTTATTTCTCCATAATTAACTACCGATAAATTACTCTGCGACAACACCTCTAGAGAGTAAGAGGTAACTTCAAAGCCTCCTCCCTCATTAAGTGTTTGAGACAAATCTACATCTCCAGAAGAAGCGTTAAACCACATAATACCACCTACATACAAGTAAGTATTAGACTCCCATGTAAGGACTTGATTTACGCCTATACCTAACCCTAAGGTTAGATCAGGGATGGTTAAAGACCCTGTATTCACCCATGAAGTATAAATCTCAGGATACCCTACACCTGCAATGTTTAATGTTGTGATGTCTAAAACCTTCTTATTACCCTTAACATCTATAACTATCCCTGAGGAGTTCTCTGACCCAGAGCCGTCTGATATAATACGAATATTCTGAGCGTCTACATAAGAACCTTCTTGAGGTGTAGTAGAACTCAAATCTTTCATCATTCCTTTACCAAAACTATTTATCTGCTGATCCTTCATCTGCTAGTGTTTTTTACGTATAGATGGACTACCTAGCCCTTTGAAAAATGTTTCATGAGCATTTACCCTAGGGATTAGTCTCATTGTCATGTTCTTGATAGCCTCTAGCTCATCTACGCCTGGCATCTTAGCTTTGTTACCTGCTTGACCTACGTACCACATCCACTCTCTTTCCGAGTGATCGAATACCTGAGGAGCAATAGTACCTCTTCTCCACTCGATATAATCAAGCTTCATAGTAAGATACTTCTTAACTGCAAGTTTATAACTTACATCATCAGGAATAAGAGGTAGACCTTCTTCGTCTGTAGGTATTGCTAGATAGGCCATACATACTTTACCCTCTTTAGCTGAAAGTGTTATATTATTGTTGTTCAAATCAAACGTGATGGGCGCATAGTCTCCTAGCATGACACTATTCATATCGAAGGACATTATCCCCCCACTCGTATTTGACTGAGCATCGTTTCTTTCTACATAAACTGCTGACCCTGTCTTCTCGTCAGTAGTCTTAACCAGTGTACCCCAGTTGCTTTCGTTCACATAAGCAGCTAGGTTTGTAAACCCTTCTATACCACAGCAGCCTCCGCCCATTAAGTGGTGGAAGGTATCTCCTGAGTATTCTGCAGGTTGACCGTTAACAGCTACTTGCTCTAGTTTATAGAAGTCACAAGGTAATTGTGCTCTATAGTTCTTAATATCTAAGTTAGGGTTTTCTTTATGCCCTGTAACTTTTCTAACATATTGTCTTGGGTGCCCTATTAATCCTAAAGCCTCCTCAGTCCACATCATTGCATCTACCCATGGTAACTCATACTGATAACCGTTATCAGCATACAGCTCTTCCATGATTGTTTTAATAGATATATATTTTCCGTTTAGTGCCATCTTATTGTATTTATTATACTATTCTTATTGTTCCTCTGTCATTCCAAAGTGCCCCTGCTGCAAGCCCTTTGGACGATTTAGGTAATTTACTCCCATTGAATTGCCTCATAAATAAATCTACACTTGCATCTGATCCATCTGAACCTGCAGCTCCTGCCGCACCTCTAGCTCCTGCACTTCCAGTGCTTCCTGTAGCTCCTCTAGCGCCTGCATTCCCTGCATCACCTTTAGCGCCATCACCAACCTCAGCTGTTATGTACCGTCTAAGTTCGTCTATATCATCCTGCATCAATTGTATTTGATACAGTAAAGCCCCAAACTCAGGGTTGATTCCGTTATCAGCTAAATCAGTGAGGGTATTAATATGCCCTTCATCAAAGTTAACTTTAAGTTTTTCTTTATCATCTCCCGTCTTATTATGTACCGAAGCGTATCTCTTATTTAATAGTGCCATGTCTTTTAATTTAATTCAATAGATAATACTGCTCCACCATAAACAAGAACTCTTTGACCGTTAGATCCACCTGTTGTCCTCATGTGGAACGCAAGAGCATCCCCTGCAGCAAAGGTAGCGTTACCTCCAGAGAATGTGAACGTCACCTGGTATGGTTTACTCTCTGTGTAAGTTCCGTCATGATCTGTTGCTGTTATGGGTTCCATAGCTATAATGGCTGCAGTTCCGTCTGTTATAGGGTCGAACTTTGAGAATCCAAAATCAATATCTGCAGCATTAACCACAGAGGAAGACCAGTAGAAGGTAAACGTAAGTTTCTTTAGTGTGCAAGCCTCCATAGCTGTGTACACCCCTATCCTACTTTGATACTCACTATTAGAGCTCGATACATCTGCTGGGGCTGAACCATTACCTAATATTGCTAGGGTAGAACTTCCTGCACTGTACCAATAATCATCATTATATATATAGAAGAGGTAAGTACCAAGATCCCTTATAGGGTACTCCATATACTGCCCGACTTTCGCACCTTGAAATTGAATTTCATTTCCTTCTATGGTTACGGTACCTGCTCCAGAACGAGCTATAGTGGTATCACTTGCGTTACCTAGTTCTATATCCCCCGTTAAAATTAAGTCTCCAGATTGGTTTATCTCTGCACCTACTGTAGCATCATTAGCTACGTAGAACTTAAAACTACCCTCATCATTTCTGAAATATGAATGATCTCCTAAAGCTCCTATTGCAATTACATTTGTTCCTGCCGTACCGCTATCCTGATACCTGGTAAAAACCTTAGAATCCCCACCTACTATACTTAATGGGTTATCATATATCCCTGCAGTGATAGTTAAAGATTGTCCAGCAACAGATGTTAAATCTATGTCTCCAACTGCTAATGTCCCTGTTATAGATAGGTTACCACTTTCGTCTAATGAGGCTATCACTGTAGATGCATTATTCTGAAATGAAAACTTTTGACCTGTCTCGTCATTATCCTCGTCAATTCTGAAAGTCATATTACCATCAGAGGCTATAGTTAAGTCCCCATTGGTAGGCCCCTGAAGTGTACCTCCATCTAACCTAAGTTTTGAATCATTAGTTACGGTTGCAGCTAATGTTGATGTGTTTCCAGTCGACCCTGAACTACCTGCAGGGTAAGTATAGAATGCTATCTCACTTACATCCGAATTATTCCCTGTGGATTGCCCTGCCTCCAGAAGCAAAAGGCCTCCAGCTTTATTTGTGCCTACCGCATCTCCTGCTGATATAACTAAAGGTCCGCCCCAACCTAATCCACCAGTACCACTGGCATTCGATTGTCTTTCTATACGGGCAGAACCGTCATCATCATCCCCTACGGTTAGTGTTTCAGAAGCGTATGTTATCCCCGCAGGGAATGTGAGTTTAGCTATGTTTGCTGTATGCTCATCAAACATAGAGTCTGACATTACACCCCAAGCAAGTGTAGTAGCTTCAGGGAACGCTACATTATCCCCATTTGTAGTATTCAACTGTAACTTAGTCGCAGATGCAGTTAGGGTAAGATCCCCTACTACGTTTGTATTCTTTGCTGTGTTTGCATCTATCTCAGCTAATAATGTATCAGCTAATTTATCTTCAGTAACCTGATCATCACCTATAAAGGCTGTTTTGATTGTAGTCCCTTCCCACACCCCTGTTCCTATTGTCCCAACGGTTGTGATAGCGAGTCCATTTATGTCTGACTGACTTTGATCTGCTGTAGCTCCATCTTCTACGTTAATCATTGTTCTAAGATTAGTAGGTGTTATCTCCTCTATAATCCCAGCACCCGAAGAGTCTCTACCAAGTATTCTGTCAGTTGCAGATACATTTTGCATTTTAGCGTACGTAACAGAATCAGCTGCAATTGTTGTAGCCCTATTACTAGAGGTTACATCTCCAGTTAAGTCTCCTATAGTGGTAACTGTTCCTGCAGATCCAGAGGCATTTCCCGTTAGGGAGCCTGTTAATCCTGCATCAAATGTAACCGCATTGGTAATGTTACCTCCCGAAACAGTTAAGTCTCCTAAGATAGATAAGTTACCTTCTTTGGATAAAGTTCCTGCAACAGTTAAATCTCCTACAGTGGAGGCAGTTGCATGAGTGTTATTAGATATAAACTGAAAAGACCCTCCTCCCCCACTACCTCTACCGTATCCCGCTATAAGCCGTACATCACCCCCAACCCCATTATCTGCAAGTGAATCCCCTCCTACTACAGAAAACGACCCCCCATTACCATCGGTATGGGGTGCTTTGAGTATTTTACTAGGGCTTGAAGAGTTATCCCCTACTGAGAGTATACCCCCATTATAAGAAAGATTACTTTCAGCTTCTATAGCAGATGTGCCATTACCTGTTAATAGTGAATTACTAGTAAATGTAGAAACCCCCGTACCCCCATTAGCTACAGTAAGAGGAGATCCTAATGCTAGTGATCCTATTATATTAGTCGCTAGCTTGGACCCAGTAATCCATTGGTCCCCCTGGTGATCTATAAGGGCATCTGTAACTACAGAGTCCGATGCATCTTTAGTGCACAACACTCCGTTAGGATCTACTAGTACTATATTATAGTTAAGAATACCTTCATCGTAGGAAGCCTGAGCTAGCCCTTCTATTTTGACAGGGCTTGTCTTATCTTTTACGTGAAGTTTATGTGTAGGAACTTTAACTCCGATACCCACCCTAAATAGAGTAAACATATCGGAGGACTTTTCCTTAACCTGTTTCCAAAAAGATACTAATTTCTTCATTACATAAAATAATCTAGTTCTCTATCTTCATCTTTTAATATCCCCGCCAATCTTCTAGCGTTAGTTCTGGTTGGTATGAAAGCGTATGCAGTTATATTCTTAACCGCCCCCTTCTTCCAATAGAACCTGTATTTATATCCTCCTGTG
>Ga0308011_10000446_pt1 | contig 21919 bp, 28 predicted proteins | sample Neamet177_FD_203144 | JGI IMG/M metagenome (GOLD analysis project Ga0308011, IMG submission 203144) | Marine microbial communities from water near the shore, Antarctic Ocean - #177 | ecosystem: Environmental > Aquatic > Marine > Unclassified | place: Southern Ocean | collected 2014-07-25 | reverse complement strand
AAGAACAACTAAAAGATAATCTTAGTACTATAAAAGTAAACTATATATTATGAGTGGGTGGACAGAAAGAGAAAACGGAGAAGTTAAAATAAAACATCATAGCACATCTTCATCAATTGAAATGACTATAACTACGGAAGAAGAAGTTAAACAAGGTAAATGTGAAAAAGTAAAACAAACTGTTTGGTTTGATTATGGAACATTTTCCGACCTAAGAAAAGTTGTAAACCAAACGGATTTTCCTTAATGGTGCATAACGTTGAGTGTATGGCAATGTAAGCCACACTATAAATTTAAATTAAAAATATAAACTTAACTGGCTTATTTGCTATACATATTGTTAGCAACTGGGCGGTTTTAAAAAAGAAAATTATGAATAAATTACCTTCATTTGAATATAAAAAAATGATATTTCACAACGTAAAAGATAATTTATTTCAAACAGACAGGTTTGGAGATAAGTTAATTTACAAATATGAAAACGGACAATATCATTTAGTAAGGGATGAAAGATTATCTAGTGTAATCACATTAGATGAAATAAGTAAAAACCCATTTAGCTATAATAATGACGATAATAATTGGAAATAGTATCGTAGCCTTGTTGCTAACAACTGTATAACAACATTGCTGATACACATAACCTTGGCTTAGAGAGAAGGCACAACAATAAAGAGTTTAAATAAATAGGGGTATTCTTCTTTAGTGTAACTGAATCTGAGTTAAGGTTTTAATATAAATTAATTAAATAAATAGAAATTATGGGTAGATATTATCAAGGAGACATTGAAGGAAAATTTATGCTTGCAGTACAGTCAAGCACAGCTGCAGATAGATTTGGTGCAGAGGGATACAACAACTATGTAGATTATTACTTTGATGAAAGCCACTTAGATACAATCAGTAAAGAATTATCAATATTAAAACCTTCATGGGAGAAGGTAACAGAGTTCTTTAAAGATAAAAACTCTTGGAATAACAATCAACAAGTAGAGGCAGGAATAAGTAATCGAGAAATGAGTGAATTTGCGGACTATAATTTAGGTAAACAGATAGAGGAATGTATAAAGAAAGAAGGTCAATGTGAATTTCAAGCAGAACTATAATGAGAACAACAGACGAAAAGCACTCAGCAAAGTTTGATAAATTATTGCGAGGTAAAAAGATTGATTCATGTAGATACATGACAAGAGAGGAAGCAGATAATTTCGGTTGGTTTAGTAGACCATTGATTATGGTGTTCACTGACGCTAGTTATATTATACTGCAGTCAGATGATGAGGGTAATGATGGAGGTGCAGCAATATATGAACACACTCCTAGTGAAGATAAGCAAACTATAATATTCACAATATAAACACTAAAGACATGAAGATAGTATTCACAGACGAAAATAATATATTTGTAGTGAGTAAGAACAAAACAAGTAACAAGAAGATATCCGATGGTAAGCCATTAGTACAGACGTACACATTTAGCAAGGAACAGTATCACCTAGCAACTACAAGCAAGGGATTTGGTATGAAGAAGTTCTTTGCTTTAGATAAATCAAACTGCATGGACTGTAAGTTCAGCGGTAATCAAGGACAGGGAGGGTGTTACACTCATAAGTTTACTCAGTATGTAGGGTTCTTGTCTATGCTTAGGAGCATTAAAATAGAGCAACTGACACCTATCACATTAAGTAAAGTTGTATCTATAATTAACATGTGTAAAGACACATATGTTAGGTTCGGTACATATGGAGAACCTTCATTGATACCTCTGACTATGGTTAAATCTATGGTAGATGTTGCATCCAATTGGACAGGGTACACACATCAGCACGACAAGTTATTTGCACAAGAGTACAAGGATTTCTTTATGGCATCTACACATACACAAGAAGAGTCTACCAATAGATCTTCAGATGGGTGGCGTTCATTCATTGCATTGGAAACAGGTACAGATGCAGATGCTATCTCATGTCCTGCGAGTAAAGAGGCAGGTGTTTTAAGTAACTGCTCCAAGTGCAGTTTATGTAGCGGAGCTATAGGTAAAGGCAAAAAGAATGTTAAGATATTATTACACTAAAATACACAGCATAGCACTATATAAAATCCTTAATTGTCGTTAATGTAGGCCGTTGTAATGCTTGAGTCAAAAGTGTCTGTGCTATGTAGTTTTCATATAGGCACTAAATTACAACAAGACTGACAGGACGGAAAGACGCCCCTCTTATGAGGTAATTTTTAAGTATCAAAATAATGAAAGCACAAATTTTTAAAGTAGACTTGTATTACGGAGGTGAATCAAAGAGTGAAACAAAATACACTCATGATATAAATAAGGCTAGATATTGGGTGTCAATATCTGAACACGGAACAATTACTAATAATCAAAACATAGCTGTACAATGAGCATACCATTAGCACAATTCCATTGGAGTGAAAACACGATACAACATTTTAGATTTGTTAGTTCATATCTAACTAAAGAACAAACAATAGAGAAAATAGTAAACTTTATTGAGTTTGATTGTACTCCAGTAGGTAACGAAACTGAATCAGATTTGATTAACGATTTAATTAAACAAATATATTATAAATCATGAATGTACTATCATTATTCGATGGCATGTCCTGTGGACAGATAGCTCTTGACAATTTAGGAATCAAAGTAGATAAATACTTTGCAAGTGAGATAGATAAATACGCTATGGAAATAGCTAAGAAGAACTTCCCTGACACTATCCATGTTGGTAATGTTGAGTTTGTTACAAAAAGTATGTTAAATAATAAAATAGACTTAATTATAGGAGGTAGTCCATGTCAAGGTTTTAGTAGAGCAGGTAAAGGTTTAAACTTTGAAGACCCCAGGAGTAAGTTGTTCTTTGAATTTGTTAGACTTATAAAAGAATGTAAGCCTAAGTATTTTATGTTAGAGAATGTTAAGATGAACAAAGAAAGTAGAGATATAATATCTAAATACTTAGGTGTTGAACCTATATACATAGACTCTGCATTATTATCTGCACAAACTAGAAAGAGATACTATTGGACAAACATACCTAATATATCAGGGCCTATAGATAAAGGTATAATTCTTAAAGATATCATTCAAACAACTGAAGATCTTAAAGGTTCTAAGGTAGATGAAAGAATGGTAACTAATAAAGGTAAAGCTTACTGCCTAACAGCTAGATACTCTGGGGCTACGTGGTGGAACAGTATAGAAAGAAGCCAACGTACTATGATTAGAACTGTGAATCAAGGAATTATAAATGAGAAATATAATTGGAGAAAACTAACGCCAATAGAATGTGAGAGACTACAAACAGTACCTGATAATTATACTGAAGGAGTATCTAACTCACAGAGGTACAAGATGTTAGGTAATGGGTGGACTGTTAAAGTAATTGAACATGTCTTAACTAACATGGATGTATAATAAAATAAAAAAAGAAAAAAACTTGTACAATAAATAAATAATACGTAATTTTGTAAAATATAATTTAATCTAATAACAATGGGAAAATCAAGTGAAGAGTTTATTAAACAGAGAGAGATGGAACTAAACTCACCATCTATTAGCGAAGACTTTTCGTGGGATAAATACTTTATAACTTTAGGAAACCAATATAAAACTACATCAAATGAAGAAAGCAGTATTTAATGTATATGTAGACTATGTTTGTAGTAATACGCATACGAAAAGAGCACATTTATTTAAAAAAGATAAACGCCCTACAATAGCTACCTCTAGGTTTTTATTGTATACAATGTGTAAGGAAAGGCCAATGACTGTTGCCTGTATAATTGAACTAATGTCTGGTGAAGGATATAAAACTACAAGAAGTAGTATAGAGCATGGTCTTAATAAGATATCTAATAGTGATGATGTAGATGTAATTAATTTTATTAAAAATTTCAAAAAAAAATGCAAGATATAAACCTCAACCTACCCTTTAGACTTATAGACTTATTGGATGTAGCTAGAAATGATATAATGTGTATACCACTAGGTACTAAAGATACAGAGATGTATATGTATAAAGGTATTAAGATAGTTAAAATACTTAATGATATAAAAATATACAACACTACTAAAAATAGTTTAAATTATAAGGAGATATCAATGGATAGTTACCTTTTCTTTTTTCAGAATGGGTTTAGACCAGGAGTAAGAAACGTATTACGTAAAACTTACAGAGATAAGATAAATAAACTTAATGATAAGATTCAAGATGAAGTAAACAATCGGAACAATAAGAAGCATTATGACTCTTTAAGAGTTAAGAGAGATAATTTAATAAATAAATATAGTAATTTAAACTAAATGGGAATTATGCAAACACAAGTAAAGAGTACATTCAAAACATTGGCAGCTGTTAATGTAAAAGACAGAGTCGAAAAGAAAGGTAGGTTTGATTACTTATCATGGGCTTATGCATGGGCTATGATTAAAGATAAATACCCTAATGCAAATCGTAGAGTATATGAATCAGAATCTACTGAATTAAATTACTTTACAGATGGTAGAACAGGTTATGTAAAGGTTGGTGTAAAAATAGAGGGAGTAGAACATGTTGATTACCTTCCTATTATGGGTCATAACAATCAATCTCTTCCGATAGATAAGATAACATCATTTGCAGTAAACAAGACTATACAACGTAGTACAGTGAAGGCTATAGCTATGCATGGATTAGGATTATCTTTATGGGCAGGAGAAGACTTAGTTGATATTAGTGAATCAGCACCTGCGGTTAAGTCTGAAAGTAAAATAACTCTTAAGAAAACAGGAGATAAGTGGGGAGGGGTAGTTGATTATGTTAAGTCAAATAAAACTAAACCATTGGCTAACATAATAAAAGCACTAGAGACTAAGTACATCATATCTGCAATAATCAAAAAAGAATTAGGTACATATGTCCAATAGTATAATAGAATCTCTAAGAGATGATTCAAAGTACTATGGCGACTTTGGTAAACAATACTTATCTAACTCAGATATTTACAGTTTACTTAAAAATCCTAAGAACTTTAGAAAGAATCAAAAAGGACTGCCATTACTTCATGGTGGGTACTTCCATACGGCAATGTTAGAGCCTGAAAAGATAAAAGAGTATCATATATCAGATTCTACCTCAAGAGCTTCTAAGGCTTTTAAAGAATACATAGCATCAAACAGTTTAGATGCTTATGATGTTCTGTTACAGAAGGAAGTAGACACCATAAACGTATGGGTAGATGTCATGAAGAATAACTTTACTATGTATACTGATATATATGCTGAGGGTAACATATATGAACAACCAGCAGTAGCTACTATCTTTGGAATAGAATGGAAAGGCAAGGCAGATATTATTACAGCTAATAAAGTTATAGACATTAAGACTACTGGAAATGTAGATAAGTTTAAGTGGAGTGCTAATGATTATAATTATGATAGTCAAGCATACATATATGAGCAATTGTTTGGTAAGCCTGTTGAGTTTTATATTATAGATAAGACTACTCTTAAACTAAAGATAGCTAAACCCTCCGAAGAAACTCTTTTAAGAGGTCGTGACAAGGTTTTAAAAGCTATTGAAGTATATAATAAGTTCTTTGCTAAGGATTCATTAGAAGACATTACACAGCATATAGAGTTCGAAGAGTTTTAAACTGTTTACACTCATCATTATTAAAGGAGTCAGAGTAGCTTCTCCAACTAAGCTACCATATTAATACCATTATTATGTCAAAAGAAAAAGTATTTGCAGACGGATTTATTTTTAAGAGAAGAGAAGATGCACCGGATTTTGTAATCGGAAACATTGCTGTAAAAGTAGAAGATGCTGTTGCTTTTTTACATAAGAGTCAAAAAAATGGATGGGTAAACCTAAATGTCTTGAATAGTCAAGCAGGTAAACCATATGTTGAACTTGACACTTTTGTTCCAAAGAAAAAAGAAGGTAACGAAGGGACTAGTCCTACAGTCCCTCTCGAAGCAGTTCAAACAGTCCCTCTCGAAGCAGTTCAAACAGTTAAGTTAGAGGATTTACCTTTCTAGAAAAGTTATATTGATACAGATAAGGGGTGTAACAACCCCTTTTCTTTTCTTTAATCTATGTCGGAAATGTTAATTATTTCCCTTAGATATGGTAAAATAAAATAAAATATAATTATAAACGTATAGAGAGTATATAGTGACACAAAATCGACATGAATAAAACACAAATAACTATATTTAGAAACATAAGAGACACATCTACTCCCTTCTTTAGGGATTTAGATTCTATCCTTGAAAGAATAAAAGAAGGAAAGTCTAAGGACTTAATAAAACAAATACGTTCTGAGAAGGATAAGATGGTTAGACAAGAAGTTAAGAAGAATCTTCCTGCTATCTGTTTCTCCGGAACTTTTAATAAAAGGAATGACGAAAGTCTTATAGAGCATTCGGGGTTTATATGCCTGGACTTTGATGGCTACAAGAAGAAGAAGGATATGTTATCTGAAAAAGAAAAGCTTTGTAAAGATAAATATGTTTATTCTGTATTTATATCACCAAGTGGTAATGGTCTTAAGGCTATCGTAAAGATACCTAAAGAACCAATGAATCATAAGAGTTATTTTACTGCATTAGAAAAGCATTACGATTCAGAATACTTTGATAAGACTAGTAAAAATATATCAAGAGTTTGTTATGAATCATATGACCCTTTAATTTTTGTTAATTTAAATTCTCATGTATGGGATAAAGTTGATGATCCTGAATACAAGGTAATAGAAAAGAATACATCAAGACCTACAATACCAATCACTAACGAAAATAAGATAGTAGATATCTTAATGAAATGGTGGACTAAGAAATACGGAATGGTAGATGGTGAGAGAAATAACAATGTATATATACTAGCCGCTGCTTTCAATGATTATGGTATAAAGAAATCTTTTGCTGAGTATGTTATAAATCAATTTCAAAGTAAGGACTTTGATTTGAGTGAGATATCAACGACTATTGATTCAGCTTATAGACAAGTTCAAAATCATGGTTCAAAGTATTATGAAGATGAGGAGAAAATAAATCAGGTCAGAGTTAAATTAAAACGTGGTGTATCAAAAAAAGAAATTCGTCTTCAATTAGCAGATCACAATCTTGAAGACGATGTTATTGAATCTGTTATAACCACAATAGAAGAGTCAGATAGTGATAAGATTTTTTGGACTAAAAGTGAGAAAGGAGTTATAACTATTGTCCACTATTTATTTAGAAAGTTTTTAGAAGATAACGGATTCTTTAAGTTTAGCCCAGAGGGTAGTAAGAATTTTATATTTGTAAGGGTTACAAACAATCTTATAGATGATACAAGTCCAGAAGAAATAAAGGATTTTATTTTAAGCCATCTAGAGAAGTTGGACGATATGTCTATATATAATTACTTTGCAGATAAGACTAGATTTTTTAGAGATGAGTTTTTATCTTTACTAGGAACTGTAGATGTTTACTTTATTGAAGACGACAAAGATACTGCTTACCTCTATTATAATAATTGTGCGGTAAAGGTCACTAAGTCTGAGAAGGTTGCAATAGATTACATAGATTTAGGTGGGTATGTTTGGAGAGACCAGGTGATTGATAGAGACTTTGATTTATGTCAGTCATTTGATTGTGATTATAAAACTTTTATTTCAAATGTTTCGGGAGATGATAAGCAGACAATAAAGTCTATGCGTAGTACTATTGGGTTTATGATGCATGCTTATAAGAATCTATCATATTGTCCAGCAGTTATCTTGAATGATGAGGTAATATCAGACAATCCTGAAGGAGGAACAGGAAAGGGATTGTTCATAAACGCTTTATCTCAGATGAAGAAGTTAGTTGTAATTGATGGTAAGGCATTTAATTTTGATAAAGCATTCCCTTATCAAACAGTTGGAGCAGATACTCAGATACTTTGTTTTGATGATGTTAAGAAACATTTTGATTTTGAAAGATTGTTTAGTGTAGTTACTGAGGGATTAACATTAGAGAAAAAAAATAAGGATGCAATTAAAGTTCCTTTTAAAAAGTCTCCAAAGGTTGCTATAACAACTAACTATGCTATCAAGGGTAGAGGTAATTCATTTGAAAGAAGAAAATGGGAATTAGAGTTTAAGCAATTCTATACCAAAGACTTTACTCCTCTTGTAGAGTTTGGGAGAATACTATTTGCAGAATGGAATCAAGATGAATGGTGTGCCTTTGATAATTATATGGTTGAGAACTTAATGTTTTATTTAACTAATGGATTAATAAAAGCAGACTTCAAGAATCTTAATGTTAGAAAGCTAGGAGCAGACACTGCTCATGAGTTTATTGAATGGTGTGGTCTGATAGGACCTGAGACTCCTAATCAATTACTTAGGTTTAACGAGAAAATTTATAAGAATGAATTGTATATAGAGTTTATTCAAGACAATCCAGACTTTGCTCCTAAGGCAAAAAGAACAATATCAAGAACTGAGTTCTATCGTTGGTTAAATTCTTATGCTTTATTTAAAACAAACTTAAAGCCTACAGATGGTAGAGATCTCAATGGAAAGTGGATTATACTATTAACGAACAAAGAATAATTTAATATGGATTCTGAAACAATAGTTAATTTTAAATGGTGTATTGAAAATGACTTTCAAGTATATATAAAGCTTACAGAGTTTTCGGGACATTGTAGAGTTGCAATTAGAAAGGGTGGTATTTCCACTCAAGGAAAATCTTTTTTATATTGCAAGAAAAAGGACTTAACTATTTATAGTACAGAGACACTAGGTTCTGTTTTATATAAAAGCCAACTTGAAGCATTCGGGAAACTACCATCAGTATATAAATATTTAAAAGAAACTTATGATAAAATTTAGAGACTATCAGAATGATATTATATCAAAAGGAATTAAGTGCTTGTCTGATTTTAGATTTGTATACTTATCAATGGAGGTTAGAACAGGTAAAACACTTACCTCTTTAGGTATTTTAGATAAGATTACGAGTGTGAATAAGGTATTGTTCATCACGAAGAAGAAGGCTATAAGTAGTATAGAGTCTGACTTTAATCTATTGAAGCCAGGGTTTGAAATTACTGTAATAAACTACGAGTCATTGCATAAGATAGACATAAAGGGTTGGGATGCTGTGGTATGTGATGAGGCTCATAGTATGGGTGCTTTTCCTAAGCCAAGTAAAAGAGCCAAGCAGGTTAATAATTTGATACTTAAGAATAACCCATATGTTATTTTGTTATCAGGAACACCAACTCCAGAATCATTTAGTCAAATGTATCACCAGATTTACAGTATAGCTGGTAATCCTTTTAGAGGGTACAAAAACTTCTATGATTTTGCTAAACATTATGTTATACCAAAACAAAAAAGAATTGGTTCGTTTATGATAAATGACTATTCAGATGGAAAAGAGACAATACTTCATAAAATGAATGAGCATATGATTTCATTTACTCAGAAAGAAGCGGGATTTGAATCTTCAATAAAAGAAACGATACTTAAAGTGGATGCACCTAAAGAGATTTACAGCCTCTGTAACAAACTTATAAAGGATTTAGTTGTGGAAGGAAAGGATGATGTTATATTGGCTGATACAGGCGTTAAATTGATGCAGAAGCTACATCAGATGTATAGTGGAACGGTTAAGTTTGAGAGTGGTAACTCTATGGTGTTAGATACATTCAAAGCTGAGTACATATATGATAATTTTTGTAGCAATAAGATAGGTATATTTTATAAGTTCAAAGAGGAGCTTAATGCATTAAAAAAAGTGTATGGTGATTATTTATGCACAGATTTAGATACCTTTGAATCTACAGATAAATCTATAGCATTACAAATTGTTAGTGGTAGAGAAGGTATTAGTTTAAAAAAGGCAAAGTACTTGGTGTATTATAACATAGACTTTAGTGCTACTAGTTATTGGCAGAGTAGAGATCGCATGACTACTAAAGATAGACCGGAGAATGAGATTTTTTGGGTATTTACATCTAAAGGTATTGAAGATAATATATATAAAGCTGTAAGTAGAAAGAAAGATTACACCTTGAAGCATTTTAAAAGAGATTTATTAACTTTAAATTAAATTAAATAACATGAACAAAGTACAAAGTAGTTTAGAATTATTAAGAATAATGGCAACTAAATTTACAGAAGAAGCTGATAAAATTAACATGGATTTAGAAAAGCAAGAAACTAAAGAGACAACATTATGAAAGAAACTTTAGGAGAGTATTCAAAAACAATTTGGATTTTTGGGAGACCAAAACAGACATGGATTCCATTAATGAATCCTGTGTACTTAACAATAAATAATCTTTGGAATGACAGAGCAACAGATACAGAAGAAAAGAATTGACCAATTAGAGAAAGAGGGCTATTATGTTATCAAGCTTATTAAAACCAATAAGAATGGTATACCTGATATAGTAGCTATACCTCCTAATTGTGGAGTAATTTTTTCAGAAGTAAAAACCCCAAAGGGGAAAGTATCTACCTTACAAGAATATAGATTAAAAGAATTAAAAAAACATGGACTGGAAACAGAAGTATACAGAGGCTAAATATAAATATGAGTTAGATGAATGGTTCTTAAAACAATTAAGAGAATTCACAGGTAACATACCGGACCTTATAGCGTCTAAAATAGACAACATGCCTGAAGTAGAAACTACTTATGGAGAAGTTGAATTTATAGCAGGGACTGTTACGGATAATAATCTAAATCCAGTTTTCTTTTTATTAGAATATTTTAAAAGATCAGAAGATAATCATATAGCCCTTATAGATATTTATGATATAGAATTAAATGACTATCTAGATTTTATTAATATTAATAAATATATAAAGTAACTAAATTAAATAAAGTAGGTGTAGCTGACTTTAATATTAACTGTCGCTAGTGAACAAAAGTATGGCTACATCACTTTTAAACAAAATAGATATTATGAATAAACAAGAACAATTAGTTATTGAGACCATTGAAAATATTTTAAAAGTATATGACATTACTGCTAAGAGCAGGAAGAGAGAGATTGTTGACGCTAGAAGATTAGCTTATACAGTTTTTAGAGATGAATATAGTTATACTTATCAAAGAATAGCAAAGCTATTTAATAATGACCATGCTACTATAATACATGGATATAAAAGTGCTAAAGACTTATTAGAAGTGGATAAGGAATTCAGACACAACTATAATAGATGCCTAGACTTATTAGCCGGAGGAAGAGCTGACCGTATAAGAAAAGAGATAATATTTTTAGAGAAAGAATTATTGTCAATAGAGTTGCGTGAAAAAAATTTAGAAACATCTTTTTTACAAGATTATGGCGTAAAACCATAGTTAATAACTTTTTGTAATTTTATTGCTCTTTTTTTGTATCTTTAGAAAATAATAAGTTATGGCAATTAAGAAAACAAATTACAATTACATTAGTTTCATTAATTATTTAATGAATAAAATAAACTCGCATACTGATGATATCTATGAGTCATTAATGGATGAGGATTATATTTCTCTTCAAGAAAGTATAAAAGAACTTCAATTTGTTTTAAAGGAAACTCAAAAATTATCAGAAGATGAGTTATAAAAAAGATGAGTATAGACCGAGGTTATCAGAAGAAGAAAATCAAATAATTACACAACACAGAGCCTTGCAAGTTGAATGTGAGGTAAGTGGAATACCAATGAACTCAGTTAATCATTATTGGTATAAGGGTAAAAGTTTTTCTTTGCATGTAAAAAATAAAGGCATTTCATTAGATACAGTTAGAGAGGACATGATTAAGGCAATGGATAAACACTCTCCTTCCTATCCTAAAATAAAAAGAAAAAAATCAAAAGAACCTCATTTATTAGTTGTTGATCCTGCCGATATACATATTGGTAAGCTGTCTTCATCATTTGAAACAGGAGAAGATTATAATTCTCAGATAGCTGTTAAAAGAGCTAAAGAAGGAGTCAATGGAATAATTCAAAAATCTAATGGATTCAATATTGATAAGATTCTTTTTGTTGGAGGTAATGATATACTTCACATAGACGAACCCGCAAGAAAAACTACGGGTGGGACACCACAAGATACAGATGGTATGTGGTATGATAATTTCTTAACAGCAAAACAATTATACATAGACGTTATAGAAAGTTTATTAACTGTAGCTGATGTTCATTTTGTATACAATCCAAGTAATCACGATTATATTTCGGGATTTATGCTTTCAGACTCAATACAGTCATGGTTTAGAAGGAGTAAGAATATTACTTTTGATTGCTCAATAGCACATAGAAAAGGGTTTAAATACGGTAACAACCTTATAGGAACTACGCATGGAGATGGAGCTAAGTTAGCTGATCTCCCTTTAATTATGGCTAATGAGTTTTCAAGGGAATGGGCAGACACAAAACATCGTTATGTTTATACGCACCATATACACCACAAGTCTAGTAAAGACTATCATGGAATTACGGTTGAATCATTAAGATCTCCAAGCGGCTCCGACTCCTGGCATCATAAAAAAGGTTTTGGTGTTGGAGGAATAAAAGCCGTTGAAGGATTTATTCATTCAAGGGAGCATGGACAAGTAGCTAGATTAACTCATATATTTTAATCTAAAGGACCTTTTCTTTTTAATAGATTGGTAGATAAACCTCCTGTTAATTTACTTTTAGTATTTAGTGAATTAACAGAGCTACCTGACTTTTCTTCTCTTTTTATTCTTTTAACTCTTTCCTTTATTTGTTTTTCATTAGGTGTTTTTTGACCTTCTTCTTCTAATAAATCAAAAGCTTCATCTTCTAAGTCACGCTTTTTATCTATTACTTTCATTTTAGATATATTTTTAAATGCTCTTTCTGATAAGTAACCTACTTCGCTAAATGGTAACAACCCCACTAAATGCAAAGCGTAAGCAGAAGCTACTCCTTTTAGTTTCTCAAGAGCTTCAGGAGTTAATTTCTTAGAACTTTTTTTACCAAAGTATTCACTATTAACTTCTCCTGTGTTGATAGTCCTTATCATATCCACCAATAAACCTACTTTCTTAATACCAATACCAAAAACTCCTAATTGATCTACTATTTCTTTATCTGTTTTTGCAAAAAACTTAAATGGATTGTCATCACCTTCTTGCATTATTGAAAGCAAACTATTTGCTTGAGATAATGCTAAGCTATTAAAAAAAGGAATAGGAACAAGTACATCAGCTACAACATTTCCTATACGTCCTGCTAAACGTGACCCAAACTCTTTTTCTTTTTTTTCTTTTTGTTTTTTTCGGTTTTTAAATGATGTTAAATTAGGGTCTTCTTCTTCTCCTGTATACATTCTGGCTACATTAGAAAGCAATTGAGTTATTCCTAATCCAATTGCATTAAATATAGCTGTCTCAGTAGCTAGTCCGGCTAATGATTTAGCTGCAGTAGTTTTATCACCAGGAAGGGCTGTCTTTCTATTTCTAGTTAAAGTGTTTATATCTGAGTACATTCTTGTTTTTTGATTCAACAAGAAGTTAGCAAAAGGGAAAAGTGTTTTTCTAAGAACTTGTACTCCTAGTCCTTTACCTGTAAATAAATCACCTTGTAAATCAGAGTCAGATGTATTTTGCTGTCTATCAACTTGTTGTTGAGCATACTGAGAAGCTTCTTTATCAAGTGGTTTAGTGAAATCTATATCTCCTGATTTAACTCCTTTCTTATCCATTGCTTTTAAATAATAAGCAATGAAAGAAGCTCTTGCAGTTTGAACATCCGTATTAACTAAAAATATATCTATAACATCTTTATTTAACTTATCTATTGCGTCTACAATCTTACCTCCTTTTGTTTTAGCAGCTTGCTTTATTCTAGAATCAACTCCCGAGATATCACCCTGAGAAGAAGCACCTCTATTTGCAATTCCTAATCCAGAATTATTTATTGCATCTTGAACATCTTTATTAAATATTAAAGCAGAAGCTTTAGTTGTGTTAATTGGACCTGCATTTATTGCAGTGTTGAATATAGGAACAAGTTGCTTAAAAGGTTGCGTTAGTCCACCTAGAGCCTTAACAACTCCAAACGTAGCTCCTTTATTTAAAATCTTTAAAAGTTTTTTGTCATCTTCATTTATTTTTTCACCTGCTCTTTTTGCATCTATGTATTTAATTATCCTATCCTTTACTATTTGTCTAGATTGGTCATTCGGAAAAACTTGCTCAAAAGCATCCGATGTAATTGCTCCTTTTATTTGCTGTATTGCAGCAGCTGTATTAACATCTGTTAAAGCAGCCTTTAAATTAGTCATGTTCTGAGAATCAAAACCTAAATTCAATATCTTATTACTGTTCTTAAATTTTCCTGGCTTAGTAGCTTCTTCTAATACACCTGTCTTTTTACTGTATACACTAGATGTTCCATCAGGATTAAATAGTGGCTGTGTTATATCTCTATCGGGAGACTTCTCTACAGATATATTTTGAATACTTCTAGGTATGTAATTTGTATCCTTACCTAGATTTTTATTATAAACATTTAAAGATACTTCAGCTAAAGATTCATAGTTAGAAGCCCATACATCTGTCATGTATTTCACACCTTCTAAATTAGCAGGATCAGCCTTAGACTGAACTTCAGATATATTATTTGAATCCTTTACTAGTCTATCATAAGCTTCCTTAATAATTTCACCCTTTGCTATGTTTTCTTTATTAGTTGATTTTAATAAATTTTCATATGTTTCTTCTATAAGGTTTTTGCTATCAGTAAAGTCTTTTACCTCTTGTCCAGGAGTAAATCTTTGAATCTCACCAAGTATACCTCTTTCGATATCATTAGATTCGTCAAAATAAATACCACTCTTCATTTTCTTTTTATTAAAAGAGTTTCCATAGTCTGTAAGGATATCTTCAGATTGTCTCTCTGCTTTAGCAGCTCCGTTAACAGCCTCTGTTACTCCCATGTTTTTCATAGCTATAGCTCCTTTTTGAGGAGAACCAAACATTAATTCAAATACATTAGGTAGTGTAGATATACTTTTATTCCAATAACGACCAACCATCCAGCTTTTTGCGCTAGTAATAATTTTTTGTTTAGCCAATGAAATCATTCCTTTCTTTCCTTCAGCCTGCTTAAGAATAGACTTCATTCCACCTGTACTTTGATTTGTTTCAAAGATTAATATAGCATCTAAAGCTTTCATTTTTTGTTCTGTAGTAAGAACATTCATGTCCATTTTCAGAAACTCTGATAATAGTTTTTTATCTTGTTTACTAATCTCAACATCACTATCTGCTATGACTTGCTTTGCATTTATCTTAGCGTTAGATATAGCTTGTTTAAGAGCTTTTTCTACAGCACCCTTCTTCTCGTTAACGGCCTTTGACTTACCTTCTTCAGTAAGCGTATTTCCATCTAAAGCAATCAATAAATCCCTCATCTCCTCAAGGGTTAAATCCTTAGAGTCTAAACCAGTTAAATCTTCAAAAGACTCTTTCTGTAATTCGTAAGCTTTTTCTTTTTGAGATTCTTTTTCTTTTTGGGTATATTCGTCTGCTTTTTTAGTGTCAAAAGGAGTAGATGTTTTTAATCCACTTTTCACTTCTTTAGTTGGTATTAGACCGCCTTTTATTTCTTGTGCCTTTTCTAAGTAAGTGTCAATGTCCTCTACTTTTGAAGGGTCTATTTCTGAAAAGTTTTTAGCTGAATCAGATAAACCTGCTTCTTTTGTTTTAGCATTCTTCTTTATTAAAGACCTAAGTTTTTTAGATTTATTTAATTTATTAGTATAGTCTGCATCATTCATTGATTTTCTAGCATAATCAATAACATCTGAAACTACTTTTGTATTGTTTAAATTTACCTCAGCAACTTTATTTCTAAGTGATTTTGATTTAGCTTTTGATAAGTTTCCGCTTGTTTCAAGAGAATTAATAATCTCATTTAAATCTTTCCTTTTGGTATCTTGGTCGTACTTGGATTCTCTAAATGCTTTGTTCCAATTATTCCAAAAAACTTTTATTTCTTTACCTACAGTTGATGTAAATTTTTGTTTACTAACAGGTGTTGGTATATCTAATCCCAATACCTTACCTGCTTTCTTTATTGCTGCAGCAGTTGTTGGTGGTTTTTTAATTTTAATACCTAACTTCTCATTAATTTCACGAACAGCATTTTCTCTTTCAATATCCGTAGATTCCTGATAAAGCTTTGAACCTTGAAGGTAAGCTAGTGTATTCTTAAGAATTTTTTTAGGGTCAGTATCTTTACCTACATTTCTTGCTTTGGTTTTTTCAACTATACCATCTACTATAGAGTCTACTCTTTCCTTGTTCACACTCATCACTTCTGTTTCAGAAGTGGTATCTGTTAACTGTTCAGTATCTGATTCCGTAGTCGTGTCGACAACTTTGTTGGTTTGCGTGTCACCTTCATCGACTTGCGTTTCGGTAATGACTTGCTCAACGTTTCCTTCTCCCACTTGCTGCAGTCCCACTTCGGGGTTTGTCCCTTCGACTGCGCTTGTTTCTTCATTTGGTAACACTTGCTCCTCTGTGATTGACTCTGAAATGGCATCTTTATTTTGTTTTAATAGTTCATTTGCTTTATCAGCTATCTGATTGTCTGTAATATTTATTTCAATTTGTCCTGCATCTTTAGCTTCTTTTAAAAGAATTTCTGTTGCTTGTTTTTTTAAACTTGATTTTTCATTATCAGGTAATTTTTCAAATTCATTTAAAATATACTCTGCAGATAGTATCTTATTTTTTTTATCCGTAAGTTCAATTGCTTGAGCTTTTAACTCATTAAGTAAAACTTCTTTAACTTCAATAGGAGTATCTTTATTACTATTAATCCTAAACGCATCAACACTAATTTCATCTAAATTCAATAATGTTTTATCAAGTTCTTGTTTAAGATCATCAGGAAGTAACGATACTTTAGTGTTAGCTTTATCAACTATTCCCTTTGCCTTTGCGTTTAATCTTTTTATTGATTTATTTAATATTATTTTCTCCTTATTTGATAAATCACTATTCAAAACCTCTAAAGATAGTTTTGATAGCTTTTTATTTACTTGCTTTAATTTTCTATACTCTTTAGCGGAAACATATGCTTTAGATCCATAAACAGAAACGGTATTCGCTCCACCCATTCCTACTGCAGATATCCCTGAGTTTATAACCTCTCTCATACTGAAATCAGTTTTAACTCCTGTAGATATATCAGTAAGCTGTTCTCCGACAGAAACCAATCCCTCTTCAAGCATTTCTCCAAATAGGGGTAGAATTGGACTTTTTTCTATACTTGATTCTAGCATTTCTTTAAAAGAATCAGATATTATTTTAGCTCCTTTTTTACTTCCTTCAGTTGATAATATTTTTTTAGTAACATTTCCAGATGCTCCAGTTAACAATTGCCCTAAAGTAGCTTCTAACACACCTGTTGCAACTGCATTAATGGTTCTTGATGATACATCCATATCTGGATTATCCTCTTTTAAGGTAGCCGCTTTTGTAGAAGCTGTAGACGCACCTACAATTACTGTTCCCAAAGAAGAACCTCCACTAAAAAAAGCAGGTATCATTAAGGGTATTGATTGAGCCGTAGTTCCTGCAATCATTTTTGCAGCTCCCAATATATTTCCATCTTCAATAGCGGCTAGGGCATCTCCACCATTTGCATCATTATACTCTTGTATTTCTTTTTGTTTTGCAGCTATTCTTTTTCCAACTATTTCTGATGGAATGTTTTTTAAGTTAAACGTTTTTGCGAATTTTTCAGAACTAGCTTCTTCAATACCTAATCCTCTTGCTATAGGGTTTGTAAAAAAGGCAGCTGCATCATAAATAAGAGAAGGTAAATCATAAATAGACTTAGATACTGTAGATACACCAACATCTAACCCTTTACCAATATATTCACCGAAACGATCTTCCTCCTCAACAACATCTACTTCAGCATCAATTGACTTAGCCCCTGTTTGGTCTCCAAAGTTTAATTGAGATTCGTTAATTACACCCTCTTCAACTACTTCGTTTACTTCTAAAGAATCCGAAACACCATCTTGTACTTCTGTTTCGGTAGTAGATTCCGTAAGAACCTCTTCCCCATCTGAAGGAGTAACGATTGGATTTTTTTTTTCAGAATTAACCGATTCACCTACAAGTTGTAGTGTTCCATCGGCAACAAGTGAATCAAACTGTTCTCCGTATTTTGAACGAAGATCTTCTTCTGAATACTCATTCCCTGCGGGTGTTTTATAGCGTTTCATATTGTTTATTTAATTTTATTAATAAATTCAGCTACAGCTCCTTGTAATTCTTGGTAACCTTCGTCTGTAGAAATACCTATTTTTTTTATTTTTTTAATTACAGTAATTCCTTCACTGTCCTGTGCTTGAATTATTAAATCATTACCATCATTCTTCACGTCAAATCCTTTAGGGACATCTAATCCAAGAGCGCCATAAGCAGAAAGCATAGTTTCTTTAACTCCTCCAACTAAATTATCCATATCTTGTCCACCCGTGGTTTTAGCGGTATCTGAATTTTCAAAAACTGTTTGTAGCTCTTGTTTTAACGTTGTCTTATCTTCTCCAACCTTATATGTCTGTGTAATACTTAATTCTTTATCGCTTTCATATTTCTTAACACGAGTTCCTATACCTGTTTGAGAAACATTATCAAATAGTTTTCCTTTAAATTTACCTAAAGCTATATCAGATGATATACCACCTGCATTAATATATTCATAGTTTGCGTTAATGAAATCAGATGCACTTGTTTCTTTAAAAACCTTCTTACCATTCTCTTCAACTACTTCACCAAATTTAAAAGGTATATTCTTACCTCCTAAATTCAATATAACCTCAGTTACTATTTCTTTTGGGTTTCCATCAGAACCTATTATTGTATCTGTTTTTTCTTTTATACTATCATATTTTAATCCAGATAAACCTTGCATTTCTTGTAAAGCTAACTCCATTTCTTGAGAGGTCTTAGCACCCCTTAAATTATTAAGAGCTGCAACTGTTCTTACACCTTTATCTATCTGTGTTTTGTTTGATAGTTTTTGAGGGGTATTAGTGTCAAATGTAGTAACCTTTGAACCGGCTTTTACTGTTCTACCTAGTTGAGAGTATAATTGACTTTTAGCCATATTTGCAGCAGCCTGCTTATCTTCCTCGCTTAAAGAAGATACAAGCTGATTATTTTGACTAAGCTTCTGAAGAATGTATTTACTTTTTTTCCCTGTTTGAGTTACTCCATCGGAATCAATATAAGTATAATCAATTTGTGCTTCCAAATCACTTGGACTAAGCTCCTGCTCTTGTACTTGCATTGAGTTAATAGCTATACTCCTTTCATTTAAAGGACCATTATCTATTAAAATACTAGCTACCTTAGGATTGGTAGAAGTAATTGAATTTGCAGCTGAGTCTAATAATTGGTTTAATTCATTTTTCTGTCTATTTCTTTGGTCACTTACAACAGTACCAACCATTCCTTTCTCACTTTCTTGCATGATCTGATAAGCCTGACCTAAAGCTGTTTCTTTACCTATAAAAGCTTCAGATTCTTTATCTAAATAAACTCTATTAGCTCTTTGATTTCTACCCTTATTAAAAGCTAAAACACTCATCTTGCTCATTCCTTTTTGAACAATAGGATTTCCTTCTTTATCTCTTTTTATAACCCTAGTATCAGTGCTTTCATCAATTTCAGTTTCATAAAATGTAATAAAACCCATGCCATTTTCATCAAAATCAATTTTGCTGAACTGAGGGTTTCCTAGTCTTGATTGAAGATCTTGTAAGGCAGCTTCTACGCCACCTGATATAGGAGGAATAACGTTTCCTTGTTCATCAGTATAACCTTCAGCTCTTTTAATGGTTAAATCTCTTTGCGCACCATATTCTTTAGTCATTTGAGAGAATATATCAAAAGATTGCTTTCCGTTTTCTTGAAAAATTAAATTATCATTAGCCTTAATGTTTCCATTTTGAACCAATTTCATATTCATGTAGAGTTGGTCCTTGTAAGCATCCAAGCCTTTAAGTATATTAGCTTTTGCAGTTTCATTAGAAGGCATATTCTCCTTAGCCTTTAACTCCGCTTCTCTATATTTTTCAGCAACATCTGTTTTGAGCTTTTCTTTACCAGCTTCTATACCACTTGCCCATGTTTGAACATCTTTTATTCCTTTATCAATTGCAGATAAAGTCTCTGTTGGATCCCCTACTCCTGTGTTTCCTTTTCCTAAAGAAAACGTTGCTGCTGTTAATGCGTTACTAACCATTTCCGTATATACTTTTAAGTTTATTTAAGTAGCCTGATTCATCTATATTTAAATCTTCAAAACCGTTAAAAGTTTTTAGAATGTTTTGATTAAAGGCCGGATTAAAAAACGGATTTTCTGGCATCTCTGGCGCCTCAAACATTGATGGTTCTGGTAATTTGTTTTTCGTAAAATCATTAACTGTTGAAGTTAAATCATTATCTGTTGAAGTTAAATCATTATCTGTTGAAGCTAAATCATTAACTGTTGAAGTTAAACCCGAAATAAAATCACCACCTCTAGCAATTTTTCTTAATGCGCTGTTGCCTAAGCCACCTAAAGCTTTTGTTGCCTCAGAAAGACTTGTGTATTTACCATCGTCCACTAGCTTTTGAGCTGCTTTACCCATAGCGTTTTTTGAAAGAAGACTTGTCGTTGTTTTTAAAGCTGAGACTCCTGCATCTATATACGATCCTAATTGTTTTCCTTCTAAATCAGATGCTTGTTGAGTTAATGCATCTGCTTGTACTCCTTTTGCTGCAGCCCTACCATCTTTTAAACTCGCTATATCCCGAGCAGAAGCTTCTCCTGCTGCAGCCCTTAGTTTACCTATCTCTGATTGTTCAGCTGCAAATTTATCTGCCGTAGCACCTAAAGTAGCATCTTGAATTTGTTTAACTTTTCCTGCTCCTGCGGCTACCCCTCTTTGGTCTCCTTCTTGAACTGCTTCTAGAATTTGAGCACCCATTGCATTACCTGTCTGAAGTTGCTTGTCGTAGATATCTGTGTTAGCCCTTAATGCATCGTAAAAGTTTTGCTCTAAAGCAGCTACCGCTTCTTTTTCTAACTTATCTTTTTCAAGATTAAGTCTTCCTGCTTGTCTAGCTGCAGTTGTTGCTGCATCTCCTGCTATAATTCCTTTTGCAACATTACCGCCTATCGCTACTGTTGCTTGTGCTATTGTTGTAAATGTTGCCATATTATAATCCTTTTATCATTTCTTTGTTATAGCTATCTCCTTCAATATAGCCATTCTTTTTGTAATGCTCTATTAATGAGCTAGATTTTATTAGCGCATAAGAGTATTTACATTTGGCTAATTTAAGAGTATTTGTTAAAACTCTAATTAATTCAACTAAAGCCTCTTTTCTGTTTTTTTTGTTTTTGTATTCAAAATTAGATATTATCCAATCACACCAACCTACCCTAGAATTTGTTAAATAAATATAACCTGCACATACAGGAATATCTCCATCATACAAAATAAACCCACCTTCACCATCGTCTGGTAAAAAGTCTTTTCTAGGTGCTGTCCATCTCCAATCACTCCACCATTTTACTAGTGTGTCTTCGTAATCTGTTTTATTTAATTTTCTTATAGTAAATTTCATTTAATTTTTTTATAGTAAATTTCATTTACGCAAATATACAAAAAACTAAGGATTACTTTTAAACACATCAGCATCTATCGTAAATAACTCTACAGGAATAGTATTATTATTTGTTAATGTAAACTGTAAATAATATCCTAAAGTACCATATGACTCTGCTACACTATTTTTAGTTGTAAAAATATAAGCCCCAACAGGAACAAACGTACCCGCAGGTAAAAGGTCAGCTGCATTTACTTCAATCGTTTTTCTATTAGAACTTATGC
>Ga0308011_10000440_pt1 | contig 22112 bp, 18 predicted proteins | sample Neamet177_FD_203144 | JGI IMG/M metagenome (GOLD analysis project Ga0308011, IMG submission 203144) | Marine microbial communities from water near the shore, Antarctic Ocean - #177 | ecosystem: Environmental > Aquatic > Marine > Unclassified | place: Southern Ocean | collected 2014-07-25 | reverse complement strand
TCACTCAGAAGGATTAGCTAACGAGATGCGTGGACCTTTCGGAAACTCAGGAGCTTGCAACATCAATGTTAACTGTCCTGAAGGTGCTGCTTGGGCGACTGAAAAGCGTGGTGTGGCATTAATTGTGCAAGGTGGCTTTACTGTTTGCACAGGTACGCTAATCAACAACACAATGAACGATGGAACACCGTACTTTTTAACTGCAAACCACTGCCTAGGAGACCCTGGAAATTGGGTATACTACTTCAACCATGAAAATGCTACATGTTCCGGTTCTACTGGCCCTACAAACCAAAGCGTAAGTGGTGGAACGTTACTCGTGAGTGACGGCGCTTCTGATTTCGCTTTGATAGAATTAAGTTCTACTCCTCCTGCTGCATTCAATGTTCAGTACGCTGGATTTGACGCTTCGGGCGCCACTCCATCATCAGCAACTGGAATACACCACCCATCTGGTGATGTAAAGAAGATTTGTTTTGAAGAAGATAGTCCGTATTTCGCTAACGCAGCTGGTGCAGCTGTATGGATGATAGATCAGTGGGAAGCTGGTGTGACCGAGCCTGGTTCTTCTGGGTCTGCTCTTTTCGACAACAACCACCGAATCATTGGTCAGCTTTACGGTGGAGCAGCAGCTTGTGTAGGAAGCGTTAATAACGGCCAACTAGACTATTACGGAAGACTCAACGTGAGTTGGGATTTAGGAGCGTCAGAGTATCTAGACCCTACTGGCGGGAACATCACGGTTTGGGACGGATATCCAGACGGAGCTGTATCATATGACAACGATGCCGGAGTAACTATCACAGGAGCACCTGACGGAGTTCTTTGTGGATCAGCACAGATTGAAATAGATGTCGTATTAACCAATTCTGGTGCTAACAACCTCACTTCTGCTTCAATCACTTACTACATAAACGGTGCTAGCGGTCAGCAAATTAACTGGAACGGAAATCTTTCTCAATACGAGACAGACATTATTTCTCTACCTCCATTTACGGCTGTTAATGGTGAAAATACTGTAGTCGTAGCTGTTACAAGCCCTAATGGCGTTAACGACGACAACACCCTTAACGACGCGGCTGATGTGGAATTTTCGACATTTGCTGGTGAGACTTTCGACTTCCAACTAGCTCTTACATTAGACGAGTACGGGTCAGAGATATCATGGGAAATAAAGCGACTAGGAACTGTCGTTTACTCAGGTGGACCATATGAAGACACTGATGATGGTGATGGTGGCGAGGTCGTATTAGTGGACCTATGTCTTGAAGCGGGTTGCTACATCTTCAATATTTCAGACTCATACGGTGATGGACTATGCTGCGAATATGGAGAGGGCAGCTGGCAGATCCTTGACGGAGATGGTGATGTGATATCTTCATCTAACGGTGAGTTCGGAGAAGGAGAGTCTGAGCAGTTTTGTACAGATGAGGCGTCATTAGATAATATCATTTCGTCTATTAAGACAATTTACCCGAACCCTGCTAGTTCGGTACTATCTATTGAGTTACAGCAGACAGACGGTGTGATTGTGGTGACTGATGCTTCCGGAAGAATCATTAACACAATGAACTTAGATGCGACTCAGTCTAGAGCTACTATGGATGTGAGTTCTTGGGCTGAGGGGATGTACTTGGTTACTTGGACAGGCGTGAATGGCACGAGACAAGTAAGTCAGGTAGGTATTGTACACTAGAAGTTAGAAATTAAAAATTGGGTTTGGTCTAGGTTGTAGAACTTATTCCAAACCCTTTTTCTATATTCGCCACAAATAATCACACTTTGGATCTAATCAATAAGTACTTCCCGGACCTGAGCGACCTGCAGAGAGAGCAGTTTAGAATTCTTGACGAAAGGTTCAAGCATTGGAATGCAATGATCAACCTTGTGTCGAGGAAAGACATGGAGGAGTTCGAGGAAAGACATTTACTTCATAGCTGCGCAATCGCAGAGACCATGAAGTTTGCGGACGGAACTAAGATTCTGGACGTAGGTACTGGTGGAGGATTGCCAGGATTGCCACTTGCGATACTGCATCCTAAGGTAGATTTCGTATTGTGCGACAGTACTGGGAAGAAGATCAAGGTGGTGAAGGCCCTCATTGAAGATATAGGCCTTAAGAATGTAACGGCCTGTCATATGAGAGCGAATGAGGTGCCTGGAAAATTTGACTTTATAGTAAGTAGAGCCGTTACTAGTATGTCTAAGTTTTTGCCGTGGGTAGAGAATAAAATTGAGAAGAGATGTATAAATCCTTGGCCTAATGGAATTCTTTACTTGAAGGGTGGCGATCTAGAAGCAGAGCTAAAAAAAATCAACAGAACGGTAGAAGTACTTGCTATCTCAGATATTTACGAGGAAGAGTTTTTCGAGACTAAGTCAGTTGTTTACGTAAAGCTTCAGTAGCAGGCGTTAGCGGCACACATAATAAAAGTCTTAAAAGAAGAAAAGGTCCCAGAGGGACCTAATCTATACCTGCAAGAAAATTGAAACCAACATAGTCATTGACTACATCACATTAAAGACGAGTGGTATTTCTAGGGGTTGCCTGAAAAAATATTTATTTTTACTTCGAGGAGCTTATTTTACCTCAAACCTATACCCTACACCCCTTACAGAGTGAAAATAAATAGGTGATTTAGGGTCTGGCTCGAAGTATTTCCTGAATGCAAGGAGATAATTATCGATGGTACGTGTGCTTGGATATACAGAGTAACCCCAAATTGTTTCGAGAATTTCCTCACGACTGACCACTTCTCCAGCTCTAGACGTAAGAAGCTTGAGAAGCATAGACTCTCTTTTAGAAATTCGTTTTTCTTTACCTGTGTGAGTGATGATAGAAAAATTATCAAACTCAACACTTCCAGTCCCTATCTGAAATACTTGTACGTCTAAGGCTAGACCTACCGCTCCCTTATCCTCGTTTTTCTTTGTCTGCTCTATTAATCTAGCTAATCTTAGAAGAAGCTCCTCGATATTAAAGGGCTTGCCTAAGTAATCATCAGCTCCCAGGGTGAGTCCTTCAACTCTCTCTGGGCCAGAGTTTTTAGCTGTCAGAAATAAGATGGGCATACGGTGTCCCTCTACGCGCGCTGCTGAGCAGACCTGAAAGCCATCTAGTTTCGGCAGCATAACATCTAGAATAATAGCATCTATGCGTTGGGAACGAATTGTGTCTAGCGCGTCTACCCCATCAAAGGCAGTAACTACATGATAACCCTCCGCCTGGAGGTTCATAGTGAGCATACTAGATAAAGACTTATCATCTTCTACTACTAATATCCTTGTAAGAGAATCGTGCTGGGCCATTTGCTACGTAGGTTTGTGCAAAGATGAAGAAATTAAATCAATTAGGTAAAGGAACCATAGCCGAAGTTATAGGATTAGAAATAATTTCTATCGAGGATGGGTGTGTTAAGGGTAAAATGCCAGTAGATAAAAGGACTGTACAACCTTATGGCTTGCTCCACGGGGGTGCTAGCGTAGTTCTTGCTGAAACCTTAGGATCAATAGGTTCTCATCATCTCGTCTCTGAGTCCGGAAAGGGAGCCGTAGGAATAGAAATTAACGCTAACCACGTTAGGTCGGTTCGTTCTGGATGGGTTTACGGTACGGCCACCATCATTCACAAAGGCAGAAAAATTCATGTGTGGGGGATAGAAATTAAAGACGAAGAAGGTAAATTGATTTGTACATCTCGACTTACTGTCATGATCATATCCTTAAATGATAAGGAATGACTGAAGCAAGGGTATGGTGGAAGCCACCAGAATCAAGTGATGTCTATTCGATTGAGAAATCTGAAAGCGGCACGTCGTGCTTTAGATTTGAACCGTTTAGCTCGTCGTATAGTATTCAATCGATAGAATTAAAAGGTCATGTAGTGAAATCTGAAATGCCTGAGAGAGGTTCGATAGAAATAGTGAATGAGTACTCTTCTGATTCAACGAGTAAGAACGAACACTTCAATGCAGTAGCGTCTGCTATTGAAAAAATTAATAACGGGGAGCTTGATAAGGTTGTGGTTTCAAGGGTAAAGAGTATTTCTATGGAATGCAGCCCAGAAGCATCGTTTGCAAGGAAGTGCGAGGCACATCCGGATGCCTTTGTTTACCTGCTAGTTCACCCTAGATGTGGGGTTTGGTGTGGAGCAACACCTGAATTATTAGTGTCCGCAAGCGATAACAGAATAGAGACTGTATCCCTTGCAGGAACAAGAACTGTAGACAAAATAGAATCCTCACCATGGACATCTAAAGAACACGAAGAACAGGGGTTCGTGACGGATTACATCGAAAACATACTCGAGAGCCATGGCGCTACAGATTTGAGAATAGAACCTCGAGCTGAATTGAGGTACGGAAACCTAATTCATTTGGAAACTAGATTCAGATGCTCACTAAAAGGGAGTCTGTCGAAACTAGCTAAAGAGCTACATCCCACTCCAGCCGTGGGAGGCAGACCAATGGAGGCCGCATGTGAGTTTATAGCTGTTAATGAAAGATTAGACCGGGAATATTTCGCTGGGTATTTAGGGGTTAAGACCGCATCGGGAAGTGCATACTACGTGAATCTAAGATGTGCTAAATGGATGAAAGGCGGGGTTAGGTTGTTTGCCGGTGGAGGAATAGTTTCTGGGTCAGATGTTACGGAAGAGTGGGAAGAAACGGAAGCTAAACTATTCGCAATTCAAGAAACTATAGTATAAGCGCGAGAGTAATGCAACAGATGAAATCAGTTAATAAAACATCGGATCACAAAGGGGCTAGCATTCTTGTATCTCAACTTGCATACAATGGTTTAACTCATGCTGTGATAAGTCCTGGGTCGAGAAACGCACCTCTTACTATCGCCTTCGACGCTCACCCAGATATTGAGACGCATGTAGTTATAGATGAGAGGTCTGCTGCTCATGTGGCTTTGGGCATGGCCCTTAGGACTGGACGACCTGCAGCTGTAGTTTGTACTTCCGGAACGGCTGCATTAAATCACGGGCCAGCTATTGCTGAAGCATTCCACCAAAACATACCCCTAATTAGTATTACAGCGGATAGACCTAGTGCCGCTATCGGCAAAGGTCATGGCCAATCCATATTTCAAAATTACATTTTCGAAAACAATTGTGTGGGTTGCTTTTTAATAGACGAACTCATTATGAATGAAGAGGAGATCGCGCTAGTGACTAGTGAAGCGTATTGCGTGGCTAAATCCGGACCCGTTCATATCAACGTTCCCTTCGATGAGCCGCTTTATGGATTATGTGAGGGTGTAGACTTCAGGTTTGTAGAATCGAGCGTGAATTCCGAGAGTGATTTGTTTATCCCAGAAGGAATGAATCTTGTAGACTCGAAGGTTTTAGTAATTGCTGGAGGGCTACCGTTTTATAAGCGAAATGGCAAGATGCTTAGAATGGCTGGAATTTGCGAAAGTTTTTCTGGTTTCACTGGCAAAAGCATTATCCATTCAGGAGATTTATTTACTGCAATCACTCAGGGTAATTGGGCTGATGAGTTAATCCCCGACACTATAATTACTGTCGGCACTCCGACAATGAGCAAAGCTCTGAGAAATGCGATAACAGATTTAAATGTTGAACATTTCCACGTGAGTCTAGATGGAGATGGGTGGGATACTTTCGGTAAAGGATTTATGAATATCCATGCTAACCCTTGTGAATGGTTGGCGTTTTTCGAGCAAGAAGTCGTGCAGAATAACGGATTTTTAGAAGCTTGGGTTGATTTGAAAAAATCGCTTGAAGAATCGGGGGTGAATTCAGATACACCGTGGAGTGATCTGCTAGCCTTCAATACTCTCTTTAAGAACGTACCGAATTTCAGCACTATACATTTAAGCAACTCTACATCGGCTAGATATGCTCAACTTATTGAACCAGCGGAGGGAGTTCAGATTCACTCGAACAGAGGAGTAGCTGGAATAGATGGGTGTACATCCACGTCTGTGGGAGACGCTTTAGTAGCTGAAAATAGCCACCGAGTTACTTTAGTGACAGGTGACATCGCATTCATCTACGATCTTAACGGACTGGCAACAGTGCAAGAACTACCTAAAAACCTAAGAATTGTGGTCATAAATAATGGAGGGGGAGAGATTTTCAGATGGCTAGATGGACCTATAGAAACAGGATTAGTTGATAAATACTTTGAAACCAAGCCGAAAACCTCCATAAAAACTGCAGCCGAATATTGTGGTCTGGATTACTTTTGTGCTACAGATGTTGAGTCTACTATCATGGGGATGGAACAGTTGAACAATACTAAAGGACCATCTATTTTGGAGGTGAAAACCGACGCCCACATTAGTACCTCAGTTTATAAATCGATACTATCAAAGGAATCATGAGTGAAAGAATTTGGACTTCAATAAAAGAATACGAAGACATTCGTTTTGAATACTTTGAGGGAATTGCGAAGATTACGATTTGTCGCCCTAAGGTGTATAACGCATTCCGCCCTGAGACGAATAAAGAAATGATCGACGCTATGGATATAGCTCGCGAAATGACCGATGTAGGAGTGGTGGTATTGACAGGTCAGGGGGATAAAGCCTTTTGTAGTGGTGGAGACCAAAACGTAAAGGGAATCGGCGGTTACATCGGTAAGGACGGAGTACCTAGACTTAACGTACTAGATCTGCACAAACGCATTCGTTCCCTTCCAAAGCCGGTAATTGCAATGGTAAATGGTTATGCTATCGGAGGCGGGCACGTCCTGCACGTGGTTTGTGATCTGACCATAGCATCTGAGAATGCAATCTTCGGTCAGACTGGACCTAAGGTGGGGAGTTTCGATGCAGGGTTCGGCTCTAGTTACCTAGCTGATATGGTGGGCCAAAAGAAAGCCAGGGAGATTTGGTTCCTGTGCGAACAATATTCAGCAGTAGAAGCTGAAACCATGGGCATGGTGAACAAAGTAGTTCCACTTAGCGACCTTGAAGACACTACAGTTCAATGGTGCAAAACCATTTTAAAAAGATCTCCACTAGCTCTCAGAATGATAAAGCGCGGTTTGAATGCCGAGCTCGATGGACAGAGTGGAATAATGGAATTCGCTGGCGATGCTACTTTGATGTACTACTTGATGGAAGAGGCACAGGAAGGGAAAAAGGCATTTCTCGAAAAAAGGGATCCTAACTTCCAACAATACCCAAAATTCCCATAAATGGCCACCTTTAAATCATGGATAAAAGCTGCAAGGTTTCGAACACTGCCATTGGCTGTGACTTGCGTTATTTTAGGTGCCGCTTTAGCACAACAGCACAACTTACAAGGCGAAAGTCTTGAAATTACTTTGTGGCAAAAACTGTCATTTGTATTCGCTCTACTTACTGTTGTTCGACTCCAGATTTTAGCTAATTACGCGAACGATTACGGTGACTTTAAGAAAGGCACCGATGAGGGGCGAAGCGATAGGGCTCTCGCATCTGGTGACATCACTCCGAAGGAGATGAAAAGGATGCTGAAGTTAACTACGGTTAAAGCGTTCGTCGCTGGATGTCTGACTTTGGTTTTCGCGTTTATGGACGTGAATGTCGATTGGACAATACTCGCGCTGGGAGGGTTAGGAGTGCTCGGAATTGTGGCTGCCCTTAAATACACAATAGGGGCTAGTGCATTTGGTTACAAGGGGTTGGGCGATGTTTTCGTTATGATTTTCTTCGGTTATGTGGGGGTGCTAGGCGTGGGGTATCTGCTAGTGCATACCATTGAGTGGGAATGGCTATTACCCGCTACATTCTCAGGGCTTATGGCTGTCGCGGTGCTGAATTTGAATAACATGCGTGATGTGGAAAGTGACAAGTTGTCTGGGAAAAATACTCTGGTAGTGAAGATGGGATATGATAAATCAAAACACTATCACGCGTTTCTAATAATCACAGCTTGGACGTGCCTTCTCCCCTATATATATGGCGTGGTAGGTGACGTGAGTTGGAGAGGTTTTTCTTGGTTCGTGCTTATCGCTCTAACCCAAGCCGTACACCTCGTATTTGTCTATAAATCTACTGACCCTAAGACTCTAGATCCTGAATTGAAAAAGATAGCGATGGGCGCGTTTGTCACAGCTCTATTTATGCTGATGTCTGTGGCTATAATCTCACAAGCTTAAGATGTTTAGGGATTTGTGCTTTGAGGGGCTGGATATGGAAGTGGTAAAGAGGCCGCTCCTTTTCAAGAAGCCTGCGAAGACATCTCGTGATGTGATGACCGAAAAGCCATGCTATTATTTAAAGGCTACGGACAAGTATGGTAAAACTGTGCTGGGTGAGTGTAGCATGATCCCGGGATTAAGCATGGAGTCTGAAAATGATGCTGTAGCAGAACTTAATAGGATAGCTGCTGGATCGTCATTGAGAATGAGTGACGTGCCTCGCGAACTTCCCTCAGTGAGGTTCGCCGTGGAGATGGTACTGATGGAGGTTTGTAATGTGCAGCTAGAAAGTGAGTTTTCTAAGGGAAGGATGGGATTGGAGATTAACGGTTTAGTCTGGATGGATAATATGCAAAGCATGCTCAGCCAAGTGGATTCTCTTGTGAAAAGAGGATTCAAGACTATTAAACTTAAGGTCGGTGCACTTCCGCGTGAAGAGGAGCTTGAACTGCTGCGAGAAGTTAGACGTAGATGTCCAGCGGGAGAATATACCTTGAGAGTGGATGCTAACGGTGCCTTTCACAAAGCCCCTTTAGATAAGCTAAATGATTTAGACGAGTTTCAGCTTCATAGCATTGAGCAGCCTATACCTTCAGGAAACACAGGCACCATGTCAGAACTATGCAGCCTCACTCCTGTTCCTATAGCTCTTGATGAAGAATTGATAGGCATGTATACTAAAGAGGAAAAAGAGGCGCTTCTGAAAGAAATTGGACCAGACTATATCGTTTTGAAGCCCAGTCTTATCGGTGGGCTTTCTGAGGCAACAGAGTGGATAGAGGTTGCTAATAGCTTAAGCATAGGCTGGTGGGTGACCTCAGCACTTGAATCTAATATAGGATTAACGGCTATAGCTAACTGGACTGGGTGGTTAGTTGAACATTATGAAGGGGGGGAATTAACGGTTTCTGGCCTAGGAACCGGAAGTCTATACTTGAATAATTCAGATTCAGACTTAGACATAATCGAGGGTGAACTATGGCAGAACTCAGTAGGAGCATTAATACACGATAAAAAACGGTGGAGACTGGATGCTGAAGGTGTAAGAGAATTCTACAGTGATAAATTACGAGAACCTTGGACGGAGGATTTGGCTAGTTTTTTAGTTCAGTGGTTCGACTCCGACAATGATATCGAGTGCATGACTTCTGGATCAACTGGGAAACCTAAGCGCATTAAACACACAAGAGAAGCACTTATTTCAAGCGCAGAGGACACGTTACAGTTTTTTGATTTAAAGAGAAAATCAAAACTTATTCTCGTACTACCTATTGAATTCATTGCCGGAAAAATGATGGTGATTAGAGCTATTACCGGAAACCACGATTTAATAGCAATTAATAGCAATCTTGAAACGCTATGGGATATTAATGCTGACTTTGTCGCTCTCACACCTCATCAGCTTTCAATAATCAAGAAAAACTGTACTCAGGAAGCATTCCCTCCAGTTGCTACGATACTGTTCGGCGGCTCCCCTGTCTCAGATGCAGTGTTAAATGGAATTCCTTCTGAAATAAATATATTTGAAGGGTATGGAATGACGGAAACCATCACCCATGTAGCATTGCGAAAAAGAGTGCATGGAATATCGCCCTCACCTTACCTAGCATTGCCAGGGGTAAGTTTCAGGAAGACTGATGATAATAAATTAGTGATCTCTGCAGAAAAAAGAAAAATTAAGGACTTAGTGACTGATGATATTATCGAGTTGCACGATTATGAATCGTTTACTTGGGTTAGCAGAGCTAGCAACATTATCAATTCAGGGGGAATTAAATTCATTCCAGAAGAGCTAGAACGAAAACTCCGGACTGTCATTCATTATGAACTTGTTATTTGCGGCACTGAAGACAGTGAACTCGGAGAGAGAATAGTATTGAAGATTGATTGTGGAGAGGAGGCAGAAGATATGATTAACGAAAAAATACGATCTGTACTTGTAGGGAAAGAGGTTCCTAAAGAAATTGTGTGGGGTCCAATCCTAAGAAACAAGTCAGGTAAAATCATAAGAAAATGATGTTAGAAAAACTCCCGACAATAGTTTTTGCAACAGGCAATCAGAATAAAGCCTCAGAGGTAGCCAGGATGCTTGAAGGTGAATTCACAGTCAAGTCACTGGTGGATATCGGCTGCACTGAAGACATCCCAGAAACATCGGCAACGCTTGAGGGCAACGCTGAATTGAAGGCTAGATATGTAAAAGAAAAGTATGGTTACGACTGTTTTGCCGATGATACGGGGCTTGAAGTAGAAGCGCTGGATGGTGCTCCTGGTGTGATTACTGCCAGATATGGTGGAGAAGAAAAGGATGCCGAGCAGAATATGTCACACCTACTTAATGAATTAGAAAATAGCGGGTCGGCAAATAGAAATGCACAATTCAGAACAGCAATTCATATTATAGTGAACGGACAGGAGCATAGAATAGAGGGAGTCTGCAAGGGAACTATAGCTAATGAGCAATCCGGGGTAGAGGGATTCGGTTATGACCCTGTTTTCATTCCAGAAGGCAGAAACAGGACGTTTTCAGAAATGAACCAAGTTGAGAAAAATAATATCAGTCATAGAGGTCTAGCAATTAGGGAAATGCTTGAGTATTTATCATCTTTGCACCGATGAATTATTTAGAATTCGAAGAGCCGATAAAGACATTGCGCGAGCAACTTGAAAAGTCAAAGGGTATTGAGGAAAATAACGACCTCGATATGGCTACGACTATTAAGGAGCTCGAAACTAAAATTGACGAGGTCACCTCTGAGATTTACAGTAAGCTAACTCCATGGCAAAGGGTACTTGTAAGTCGTCACCCTGACAGACCATACACTCTAGATTATCTCGACGCTATTACAGATGGTACATTCACAGAACTTCACGGAGACAGGAATGTAAAGGATGATAAAGCAATGGTAGGAGGGTTTGGTGATCTTGATGGAAGACCTGTTATGTTCATCGGGCAACAGAAAGGAATCAACACAAAGATGCGCCAGTATCGAAATTTCGGAATGGCGAATCCAGAAGGATATCGAAAGGCTTTGAGGTTAATGAAATTAGCTGAAAAATTTAATAGACCTGTAGTAACCTTAATAGACACTCCGGGGGCATATCCTGGTCTAGAGGCAGAAGAACGCGGACAAGGAGAAGCTATAGCGAGAAATTTGATTGAAATGGTTCAATTAAAAGTTCCTATCATATGTATCATTATTGGAGAGGGAGCATCTGGAGGAGCATTAGGTATAGGAATAGGTGATAAGGTGATGATGTTAGAGAATACATGGTATAGTGTTATCTCTCCAGAATCTTGTTCATCAATTTTATGGAGGGATTGGGATCACAAGATTGAAGCTGCCGACGCACTTAAATTAACAGGTGACGACATGATCAAGAATAATCTGATCGACTCTATTATCCCTGAGCCACTTGGTGGGGCTCACAATAACAGAGAAGAAATGTTCGCTACCATCAAAGAAACTATCATTAAAAACATTGACCAACTCATGCCCTTAGGAGCTGAAAAACGGATTTTACAACGGATTCGTAAGTTTTCTAACATGGGAGTGGTAACTGCTTGATATCTTTTATAGTAATAACACACCTTTTTAGACTAGTTTTGCTTTAATTATAAGCGAATTCACAAACCCAAATACTCGCATGATACGTACATCAACTGCATTTTTTGCAATAGCCACCGCAATATTCCTTGCAGGATGCGCTGGCCTAGGTTCAATGGAAAAAGCCCTTGAAACAATCGGTCTTTCAGTAACTCCAGAAACTCTCATCCTAGTAGGTGAGGACGTTGAAGTTACGATTAACGGAACTTTTCCAGCTAAATACTTCGGAAAGAAGATTAGACTGGAAGCTACCCCTGTTCTCGTATGGGAAGGAGGTGAATCCGCTTTTGAAACCGTAGCATTCCAAGGCGAAGACGCTGCTGGAAACTACACTGTTGTTTCATACGAATTCGGAAAAGCTTTCACATACACTGCTACAGTTCCTTACGAAGTAGCAATGGAAGATGCTTCACATTTAGAACTTCGCATTCGCGGACATAAAGGAGATAAGTCAGTAGACTTCGACCCTTACTTCCTATGTAACGGTGTGATTACAACACAGAACCTCGTTCAACCAGACGACAAGTTCATGATTACTGCTGACAACTTTCAGCGCACAATGAACTACACTCAGAACGATGAGATAAACTATTCTTACAACCGTTCGAACGTTCTCACTAATGAGCTGCGTACTGATGAGTGGACTGCTATGAAAGACCTTTTCATCCTTGCAGCTTCTGCTGATAGTGTTTCTTTAACCGGAGTTACTATTGAGGCTTACGCTTCTCCTGAAGGTGAAATCTCGATGAACGAGGATCTCGCTGCTGACAGAGCAACATCTGCTCATGCAGCTCTTAAGACAGAGCTAAGACGCAATAAGATTGAAACAGCTGACGATTTCGCTAACCTTATGGCGAAAGGTGAAGACTGGGTAGGATTCAAAAAGTTAATGCGTGCATCTAACATTGCTGACAAGGATCTAATCATTAGAGTTCTCGATATGTACTCTGATAAGACTAAGCGGGAAGAAGAGATTCGCAATATCGCGAAGACTTATACTCAGATTGAAGACCAAATCCTTCCTTCTCTACGTCGCTCTATGATTGCTATGAACTACACAGTTGAAGGTTACACTGACGAGGAGCTTATCGCTCTTTCAATGTCAGCTCCAGCAACATTGACTGTTGAAGAGCTCCTATTTAGCGCTACTCTTTTCACTGATGTTAACGATAGACTTACTATTTACACTTCTTGCGCAGCAGCGTACAGTGACGATGTAAGAGGACATAACAACAGTGGTGTTTGCTTAATGGAGCTAGGTCGTTTCAACCAAGCGAAAGAAGCTTTTAACAAAGCAAACAGCGTAGCACCTAACAACAACGCAGTTCTAAACAACCTAGGAGCTACTGCTCGTCAGGAAGGAAAGAACGGGGAGGCTGCAGCACTTCTAGCTAAGGCTGGTTCAAGTGCAGAGACTAGCTACAACAAAGGACTAGTAGCTATCACTGACGGAGATTACGGTTCTGCTATATCTAACATGAGCGGAGCTACTTCAGCTAACCTAGCACTTGCGAAACTCCTCAACGGAGACGCTAACGGAGCTAAGACTACACTTCAGAACGCAGATGACGACTCAGCTATCAGCAGCTACCTTCTAGCTATATGCTGTGCACGTTTAGGCGACACTGCTGGAGCAGCTAGCAACGCACAAGCAGCTGTTGCCAAGGACACTTCACTTGCATCTAAGGCGAAAGTTGACTTAGAGTTCAAAGGAATCGAGCTCGGTCTTTAAATAGACCTGTACCACACATAACTACCACACATTAAAAAAGGCTCAACTTCGGTTGGGCCTTTTTTGTGGGTTAATATTTTAATTCACGATAGGAAAGCAAGCTTTACTCAAAAAAAAGCTTCCTGGAATGCGTAGACCTTATAACAATATATGTTCCTCTATTCAAGCCTCAGGTGTCTAAATTTATGGCCTCAGATGTTGTTAAAATGAGTAATCTCCCTGAAACATCAAACAAATAAACCGTTTCAATAATAAATGATACTGGAAAACAACTTATCAATATTAGATATTAATCTTATCTCAACTCTTCACGTCTGTTCTAGAACAAAAAGTATCTTCTTATCCATGATATTTATTTTAATAGTTGAAATGGTTGCGCATCCACAAGCTAACTAATGAGTTGGCTGGCTTGCCAGAGGACAACGCCGGCACACACGCTAACGTTCATGCTTTGCTTGACTCCAAGTTGAGGGATCTCTATGACTAGGTCGGATTGGTCGCAAGTAGATTCGCGGACTCCACGAACTTCGTTGCCGAATATGAAGGCCCACTTCTCCCCTGCCCCTGGCTTCCAATCGCTCAAGAATATGCTTGACTCTTGCTGCTCTATTGCCGCGATTTTATATCCTTCTAAACGTAGGAGTTGAATAGCGTCAACTGCAGTGTCGTGGGCGCGCCAAGGGACGTGTTTACTAGATCCGAGGGCTGTCTTTAATATGTCTCGATGAGGTGGATGACACGTGATGCCGCAAAGCTCAAGACCAGAAATTCTAAATGCGTCACCAGTTCGGAAAAACGAGCCTACGTTATTACCCGACCTTACATCTTCAATGACAAGCCTTACCGGCAGATGTTCAGCAGAAGGGTAATCCTCAGGTTGTAGCCTTGAATTTTTATCGAAAGTCATTAAACGAAATGATTATCGGTTAATCGAAGTGGATGGAGAATGGCATTCGGGTTTGGTATATATCACCCGACTGAATCATCTTCTTTACAGAAATAATTTCATCTATCACCCAAGAATCAACTTCTAGCATATCTAGCGCATCTAAACCAGCTCTCACACCCATCATATCTTGCATTATCTGTTCGAACGGATCCTGAGCCTCAGGAAGGTAAACCTTCGTCGCAGGCCCATCTCCTATAAGACTTTCTGCATACTCGACAGCATCATTTAGACTACCTAATTCGTCAACAAGGCCTATTTCAAGTGCGTCTGAACCTGTCCATACGCGGCCTCTTGCTACTTCTTCGACTTGTTCGCGCGTCATGCCACGTCCGTCAGCGACCTTACTTGTGAAATCATCGTAGATGTCGGAAATAATCTCGTTGTAAGCTGCAATTTCAAATGGAGACATCGCGAATAAGCCGTCTGGCTTTCCTGCATGGCTATGTGTGGATACTTCGTCGAAAGTCAATCCAAGATGCTTTTCGTATGCACCACCCCAGTTAGGGATGATTCCGAAAACTCCTATTGAACCAGTGATGGTTGTAGGGTTAGCGTAAATTTTATCTGCTGCGCAACTGATGTAGTAACCGCCTGAAGCAGCTAGATCGCTCATACTTACAATGAAGTGCTTGCCCGCTTCCTTCAATAGGATGGTTTCGCGCCAAATCACATCACTAGCTAAAGCACTACCGCCAGGAGAGTTTACTCTTAGAACTACAGCCTTAACGTCTGGTGCTAATCTAGCTTTTTTAATAGCTGCGGCTATGGTTACAGAACCTATGGTGGTAGCATCTCCTGCTCCTGACTCAATACCACCTACAGCGTAGATGACAGCGATTTCGCCGCCTAGTGGGTCAGAATCTGATGAGTCATTATCTGGAGCTTCAGCTGAAATTTCGTCCAGCATGTTTACTAATGCTTCCGGATCGGAAAAGTCGAATCCGAACATACGTTCAGGGAGGGTGTACTCGCCGAAGCTAAGGGTTGATAATTCTAGGGAGTCGAGTAGGTGTTCTAGGTGCTCATCGCGTTGATCTTCATAGAAGAGGTCGTCAATAAGACCGAGTTCTAAGGCATCTACGGGGAGTCTGAGAAGGATATTTTCCGCGATGTCGTCAATTTGTTGTGGAGCAATTCCGCGACTATCTGCTATGCCAGATCTAATCATGTCCCATATATCTGCGAGTAAAGCATTCATTTGTACTTTGTTTGCCTCACTGAAATCACTTCTGATAATTGGTTCTACCGCAGATTTAAATTTGTTATTAGGACCGCGAAGAACTGTCACATCAATACCTAGTTTTTCTAGGAGACCGGGGTAGAACATTGCTAGAGATCTCAGACCTAGAAGTTCCATTCCACCGTTAGGGTGCAAGTACACCTCATCAGCTACGGAACTCATGAAATAACCTGTTTGGCTCATAGTTTCTGACCAAGCCACTATCCACTTTCCGGAGCTTTTAAAGTCTTCTAAACCTCTTCGAATATCCTCTAAGGTTGATGGCCCAGCACTAACTCCATCGACTTGGAGAAGAATGCCTTTGATCTTATCGTCCTCAGAGGCGCGTTGAAGTCCGTCTAGGATTTGGTCCAAACCAATCTGAGGTGAAGCAGACATATCGAACATGTTGAACGTGAACGGCTCCACTCCTCTTTCCACGATAGCTGCATCTAGATTAACTACCAGGACATTAGCGTCACCATCATAGGCGTCAATATTATCTGAATCTAAATCTGAGAACGCCGACACGAGGCCACCGACAAAAATAGAAACAAAAACAAAAATGAGAATTGTGCCGCCTACAACGAATCCGATCACGGAACCTAGGGCAGAACTAAGGATGTTTTTTAAAAAATTCATTAGAGCAAATTTACACACGTATCTTGCTAATCGATGTCGATGAGGAATGTATATATAGGTTTAGGTGCTAATCTCGGAGAGAGAGAGAGTACTATAAGTTCTGCTATCGAATTGATAGAGCTGGAACTGGTGGAGCGCAGGAAGATTAAATCGCTTACATCTTCTGGTATATACAAAACTGAGGCTTGGGGGATGGCTGCTGGAACACCGGATTTCTTAAATTGCGTGGTGTGTGTGGAAACTGACATTAGTCTCGTAATGCTTCTCGATATCTTACTAGAAGTGGAAAAGGAATTAGGGAGGAAAAGAACTGAATCTTGTGGATATGAAAACAGGGTTATCGATTGTGACATCCTCGTAGCTGGAGATGAGGTGATTGATGGTGCGGAATTAACCGTTCCTCACCCTAGATTATGCGAGAGAAGGTTTATGTTGCAGCCGCTTTTTGATTTGGAACCAAACCTTATGATTCCCCATACCGGGAAAAGTGTGAGTGAGCTTTTAAAGATTTGTTCTAATAAACCAGAAGTCAAGAAATGGGACCTTACGCATACATAGCCATTGAGGGAAATATCGGTGCTGGAAAAACAACTTTCAGCAAGATGCTTTCAGAGGATCTAGATAGTAAATTGATTCTGGAAAGATTCGAGGAAAATCCATTTCTCGAACGATTTTATGAAGACCCCCAGAGTCATGGTTTTTCAGTCGAACTTGCCTTCGTTGCAGATAGATTTAAGCAATTGAAAGATGTGCTTGGTTCGAGAAACTTATTCCGGCAGCAAGTCGTTTCGGACTACAACTTCGACAAGTCATTAATCTTCGCTAAAGCAAATCTACCCGCGAGTGAGTTCAGTCTCTTCAGAACTATGTTTAAGCTTATGTCGGAACAAATCCCACAACCAGAAGTCATAGCTATTCTAGACCCTGGATTAGAGAAAGTGAAACAACAAATCATAGAACGAGGGAGAAGTTACGAGCAGGATATGCCTAAAGGGTACCTTGAAAAAATAGACAAGGGATATAAATCTCACTACAGGCATCACAGGGGCTCTAGAGTACTGTTTATTGACACTACAGACATTGATTTCGTTAGTAGTCAAGAGGATTACGATAAAATCAAGGTTTGCATTTTCACACCTAGAAAACCAGGTGTTTACACTATAAAATTATAATATGGAAAGGAAAAAATTTCTTCACATTGGCGCGCTTTTCTCTGGCGGATTGTTTTCCGGTGCAGCTTTTGCTGGGAATGGTAATGCCTCTTCTAAAAACTCCACTGTGAGCGAATTGATAGAAGACGCAAAGATTGACGGTAGCGTATTCGACTATGCTGACAAACCCATTAAAAAAGTGAGGGTGGTAGTTATAGGTTTGGGAAATAGAGGTAGTACACTTGTGGAAATGCTGAGCTGGTTAGTTAGACACGATCATGCAGAAATAGTGGGGATATGTGATGTTCAGAAGGATTTCATAGATAGGGCTGCCGCTAAAATCAAGGTGTTCCAAAAATCCACTCCACTCCTTATAGACGGAAGTTCTGACGAGATGGCATGGAAGCAACTATGCAATACCGAAATAGCCGACCTCGTCATTATCGCTACTCCATGGAGGTGGCATGCTCCAATGGCTACTTATGCAATGGAGCAGGGAGTACATGTAGCGACAGAAGTCCCGATGGCATATACGGCTAGTGAAACCCTCGAATTAATCACAACGGCAGAAAGAACGCAACGTCATTGCATAATGCTAGAAAACTGCTGCTACAACGGCGAGGAGCTATTCGTTCTAAACATGGTGAAGGAAGGAGTGTTCGGAGACCTCACACATGCAGAATGTGCCTACCTACACGATCTACGCCAGCTCCTAATGGACACGAAGTACTATCACCAGCGTTGGAGGTTAAACCACCACCTTGAACGCGACGGGAACCTATACACGACGCACGGTCTAGGACCAGTATGCATGTACATGGACATCTTAAGGGGAGATAATTTAAGCCACCTCGTTTCTATGAGCTCGAACGAAGCTGCATTATCTCAGGCTCTTCGTGATTCAGACGATCCCGTAATGAATGCGGTAGCTGACAAAGTGAAGTGTGGAGATGTGAATACTACTCTCATAAAGACAGAAAAGGGCCGAAGCATAATGCTGCAGTTCGATGTTCATACCGGAAGACCTTACAGTAGGCTTAATAAACTTTGCGGGTCAGGTGCCACTCACTACGGATATCCTTCTCGTTTATTCATCGACCACGGCGCCTCTTCCGGAGGCTGGCATAACTGGGAGGATAAGGATGGTTTAAAGGAGTACTCCGACAAGTACGCACACCCAATGTGGAATAATTTACAGGAACAAATCTCCGACAACGAACAGGGTCATGGAGGAATGGACTTCGTAATGATGTACAGACTTATCCGAGCCCTCAACGAAGGAGTCTCACTAGACTTGAATGTTTATGACGGAGCTCTTTGGAGTCTTGTAGGCGCGCTTTCAGAACAAAGTGTGGCTCACGGAAACGAACGCGTGAATATCCCAGACATCAGCAACGGAGCATGGAAAACACCTAGAGTACACCCTGTCTTTAGGGAGTTTTAAGCTATTGTATTAAGCAAGCAGCTCAGCCATTTTAGAACCGATATGAGCTGGACTGTCCACCACGTGGATTCCGCACTCACTCATAACGCGTTTCTTAGCTTCTGCAGTCTCATCCTCTCCACTCACGATAGCGCCAGCGTGTCCCATAGTTCTACCCTTTGGAGCAGTAACTCCAGCGATAAAACCTACAACAGGCTTAGTTCCGTGCTCTTTAATCCATCGTGCAGCGTTAACCTCAAGGTCACCACCGATCTCACCTATCATAACGATTCCCTCTGTCTCGTCATCAGCCATAAAGAGCTTGATTGCGTCTAGAGTTGTAGTTCCGATGATAGGATCGCCACCGATTCCGATAGCTGTTGTCTGGCCTAGACCAGCTTTAGTACACTGATCTACAGCCTCATAAGTCAACGTTCCCGACTTACTTACAATCCCCACCTTTCCCTTCTCGAAAATAAAGCCAGGCATAATTCCCACCTTCGCCTCACCAGCAGTCATCACTCCAGGGCAGTTAGGTCCGATTAACGTGCAATCTCTCTGATCGATGTACGCCTTAACCCCTACCATATCGGAAACAGGAATCCCCTCCGTGATACAAATAATCACTTCTATCCCGCCATCAGCTGCTTCCATAATCGCGTCAGCTGCGAATGCAGGCGGCACGAATAATATACTCACATCAGCTCCTGTAGTCTCAACCGCTTCGCGAACTGTATTGAATACAGGTCTATCGAGATGGGTTTGGCCTCCTTTACCAGGAGTAACACCACCGACTACATTAGTACCGTAGTCTATCATTTGGCCTGCGTGGAATGTCCCCTCACTGCCAGTAAAACCTTGGACTATAATCTTAGAATCTTTGTTGATTAAAACGCTCATGAGAAGATGTTAAAAGTTGCTCTTAATTAATGCGCTGCAAATTTAGCCCAAACCACCTCCATCTTCTCCCATCTTGCCTCAAATTTGTACCGTGAAAAATTCTATGCCTAAAGCCCTTGACGGATCTACTATCTGTGCCATCTCAACTGCTCCAGGAGCGGGTGGAATAGCAGTAGTCAGAGTGTCCGGTCCAGAGGCTCTTTCAATTTCTTCTTCTATTTTCTCCAAATCACTATCCTCTACAAATGATAGAAAGGTAGTCTTCGGTAAAATCCTCTCAGAGGGCGAAATGATCGACGAAGGCCTAGCCCTAGTCCTATGTGGCCCCGGATCTTACACCGGAGAAGATACTGTTGAGTTCAATATTCACGGTTCCACATACATCCAGGGCGAAGTAATTCGTCTACTCATCCTTGCAGGATGTCGCAATGCCGGTCCCGGAGAGTTCACTCAACGCGCTTTCCTTAACGGCCGTCTCGACCTAACCCAAGCAGAAGCCGTAGCCGACCTAATCGCGGCAGAACACTCGGGCGCCCATCGCCTTGCCGTAAACCAACTCCGAGGAAACTTCTCCCGCGAAATCGGCGCCCTTCGCGAGTCCCTCATAGGGTTCGCCGGCCTCCTCGAACTCGAGCTCGACTTCTCGGAAGAAGATGTAGAGTTCGCAGATAGAGCACGATTTAACGACCTACTAATCGACCTACTTGCACGAATAGGTTCTCTAGCCGACTCCTTCCGAGCGGGTAACGCCATAAAATCCGGCGTCCCTGTAGCCATCCTCGGCGCACCTAACGCCGGGAAATCAACCCTTCTAAATGCTCTCGTTGGAGACGACAGAGCTATCGTTTCCGACATCGCAGGTACCACACGTGACATCATAGAAGACACCTGCGTTATCGAGGGGACTCTATTCAGATTCATAGATACTGCCGGTCTTCGAGAAACAGAAGACAGTATTGAAAGCGAAGGAATAAAACGAGCTCTGAATAAAGCCCATAACGCTCACTCAGTAATTTACCTTCTCGACTCTTCCTCAGAAACTGTAGCCTCTGCCACAAAAGCAATTTCAGAGCTCAACCTCTCTGAAGAAATTCAGTTAGTAGCCGTTTGGAATAAAAGTGATCTCGCTTCAAACAGCCTCAACATTCCATGCGCGTCTTCAACCCTCCGTATTTCGGCATCAAACGGTGACGGCATATCCGAGCTAAGAGAGCTACTCTCTAAATCCCATGGCCTAGAGGCTTCAACCGCATCGCTAGTTGTCACTAACATTAGACATTTCGAGGCTTTAGTAAAAGCAAAGGACTCTCTTACCCAAGTTCAGTCAGGTCTCACTGGCGATGTGCCTTCCGACCTAGTAGCCATAGACATCAGACAGGCTCTACACCATCTCGGATCTATCACCGGCGCCATTGACGCCGACGACATCCTAGGTCACATCTTCTCCCATTTCTGTATCGGAAAGTAACCACTACAAACGATACGTATAACAAATCAAGCTAAAACCTTTCACTTGTAACCTTGATCACAGGCGACGTGGTGTCTATTGGGGGGAATATGTTACATTCACCCCCAACTGATATACCGCGGGCATCAAAAAATAATTGGGGTGCCAAACCCACATGTAGTACTTACCAAATCGGTTGTCCCCTGAGGTATACTCCGGAATCCAAGTGGCACCGTTTTGGTTGTAGGTTGTTTTGAATTGTTGCCCGTGACTTATAGGTTCCATTAAAATCACATCGCCCGCATTGACGGCAAGGTTGAATTCAAAGATAAGGAAGGGGGCATTAGGTGTCTCAGGCCAGTCGCTCGAAACATAGGGATAAAACGACATCCCCACACTATTAGAACCAGTGAGATATGGAGCACCACCAAGGAAATCTCCGGCCCCGTGGTCTTGCTGATCGATTGTTACAGTGGCCGTCGCGCCTGTGTTTTCATTTGTCACTTTCATTTGAACTCCCCGCAAACTGTAAATATTTGAACTTGTAGACCCTGCGGACTTATCAAATTTAAGTTGTGTCAAGGCGCCAGTCTGAGAAGATGTGAACGAAAGTATCTGTCCAGTTCCCGCGCGCCATTCATTTCCTACATTCTCCCAGTTGGCCCCTTCTGCGCCGCCGTAGGGCTCAGAATCATTCACTGTCTCCGTGATAACTACAGTAACTGTTCTTGTTGCTGTCCCAGTGTTTCCTGCAGCATCTGTAGCAGTGTATGTAATCGTATAAGTACCAAGAGTATTTGTGTCTACGGCACCAGAACTCGTAACTGTTTCTCCTGTATCAGCTGTTGCTCCAGCATCCGTCCAAGTAGAACCCCC
>Ga0308011_10000433_pt1 | contig 22323 bp, 18 predicted proteins | sample Neamet177_FD_203144 | JGI IMG/M metagenome (GOLD analysis project Ga0308011, IMG submission 203144) | Marine microbial communities from water near the shore, Antarctic Ocean - #177 | ecosystem: Environmental > Aquatic > Marine > Unclassified | place: Southern Ocean | collected 2014-07-25 | reverse complement strand
AAAAAGAAGAAGATAGTTAATGTTTAAATTACTACTAGGTCTTTTAGGTAAAGGTAATGGAAATAAATCTGTTGCTGGAAATTTAGCTTGGGATATAAGAGAAGCAATAAAAGGTAAGGAGTTAGATCCTGAAAAATTAATAGAATTACAAACAAAAATCAATGCAGTTGAAGCTCAGCATCGTACATTATTTGTTGCCGGATGGAGACCATTTATTGGTTGGATATGTGGAGTAGCATTAGCTTATAACTTTGTCATAAGAGACTTATTTATATGGATAACAAAAACCACAGAAACTCCACCAGCTTTACAAATGGATCATTTAATGACCGTGTTACTAGGCATGCTGGGATTAGGAGGTTTAAGAACTTATGAAAAAATAAAAGGAAAAGATAAATAAATATGTATAACTATCAAGAAATAACAAACGCAGTAAATATACAAGTAGCAGCAACATTAGCAAACAGTGTTATTGCAGGTGCTAGATATGCTGGTGGTGCAAACACTTCTGCAAATTTGCCAATAAATTCAACAGCCGTAGCTTATCCGTCAATAGGAGCAGGTGGTGGGACATTTTTAGGTTCAGCAAGACCAAGTACTAGAGGTATAGGCACTGGTGTTCAAAATGGAGCTACTGGTGTAGCTTACACTTTAACAACAGATGGTACTGGGACTGTTAATTCTATAACCCCAGTTCAAACAAGACCTGATGGTGTTTTTTTAGGTGCTGCAACAAACGCACCTGTTAATCCAGGGGTAGGACCTAATATAGGTACAGCAAATCAAACTATAATATTTGATACCGCTTGTTTAAATTCAGCTTTTGGTACACAGACACCAGCTGTAGCAGGTTCTGTTACTGTAACACTTACAGCTGCTGAATTACAAATACCTCAAAGTGGTGATGGTGCAGCGGCAACAACCCCATCTATATATACGGCAGATCATTTATCAGGATCAGATAGTTTTGATTTATTTATAGGTGTTGCAGGAACAATTAAAGTAGAATTAGCTGGGTCGTTAACAGATAACCCTGTTACAATGACTGTTTCAACTGGAATACTTGGCATGCAAATTAAAAAAGTATACACCGATGGTGTAGTTACAGCAACAGGACTAGTAGCCCTTTATTAGTTACTATAAATTAACTTAAATTAAATTAAATGAAAAAAGTAGAATCAAAAGTTGAAGAGGCTAAGGTTCAATTATCAGAAGATCAATTGACTAAAGTAAGAAAACAACAAGAAGAAATAACTCAATTATTAAAAGATATAGGTTTTTTAGATACACAAAAACATACATTAAATCATAAGTATGCTGCGTCTATACAAGAAATAGAAGATTTTAAAGCTGAGTTAGAAAAAGAATATGGTGCAGTTAACATTAACTTAGAAACTGGAATTTGTACTCCTATAGAAAAGAAAAGTGAGTAGTAAAATTATAAGAAAAATCAGTATAGGATCTGATTATAAAAATGATGCCATGCACTATGCTATTGCGCAACAAGTGTATGGCGGTCATACCATATCTCATATACTATATGATGAAGAAGAGTCTTCTTATAATATTTATATTAAAAAATTAGACGAAGTATTGCCTTGGAAAAAATTTAATTCTAATATGGCAATATCTGTAGAATATGATCTAGAATACTAATGAACAGTCTTTATCAATTTATAATTAAACCAATAGGTGATAAATATAATAATAAAAAAATTGTTAATAAAAAAGAGTTAATTGTAAACTCTAGTATTTCAGATCATAAATTTGTTAATAGAATGGCTAAAGTTATTAGTATTCCATTAGGTTTAAAAACAAAAATACAAAAAGGAGACACGGTTGTTGTACATCATAATTTATTTAGAAGGTATTATAACATGAAAGGAAAGTCTGTTAATGGTTCTAAGTTTTTTAAAGAAGATATGTATTTTGCGTCACCTGATCAATTGTATTTATATAAAAACAAAGAATCCTGGAAAACAAATATAGATTTTTGTTTTGTTAAACCTATTATGGAAAACAACAAAAATAAGACCACTAAACTAAAAAAACAAATTGGTATATTAAAATATGGCAATAACGTCTTAGAAGCGCTAGAAATAAACCCTGGAGACTTGATTGGTTTTAAACCAAACAGAGAATTTGAATTTGTTATTGACAATGAAGTTTTATACTGTATGCAATCAAATGATATCACAATTAAATATGAACACCAAAGAAACGAAACTGAATATAATCCAAGCTGGGCAAAAAGCAGTTGAAGAATTAATAAAAGTTGCTAAAGAAAAAATAGTAGATTCTGAGGATGATCTATCTGCTGATAGATTAAAAAATGCAGCAGCAACTAAAAAATTAGCAATATTTGATGCTTTTGAAATACTAACGCGTATAGAAGAAGAAGAAAGTATGTTGAAAGAAGTATCTAAAGATGATAAAGGCGCAAGTTTTAAAGGGTTTGCAGAAGGAAGATCTAGATAATGTATAAACAAACTTTATATAAAATACTATCAGATCATATTAAACCTAATATACTTAAAAGAAATAACAGATACAATAAGTGGAAAACAGGTTATAACGAGGAACACGATGTTATTGTTATTAGTAAGACTGGTCAAATAGGTGAAATATATGAAATACAAGGTCTTAAGATTGCTCTTCCTTTAGAAAAGCAACCATACAAAAGATCTGGAAAAAAAGATGAACAATACTGGGAGTCACATACTTATCCAAAAGAATTGTCTAAAATTAAAACAGTTTTTGATTGGAATAATTATCCTTCCGTTTTTAAAGACAAATGGTATGATTACATTGATGGAGAATTTAAAAAGCGTGATGAAGGATTTTGGTTCTATAATAAAGGCACTCCTAATTATATTACTGGTTCTCATTACATGTACTTGCAGTGGACTAAAATTGATGTTGGGCAACCAGACTTTCGAGAATCCAACCGAATATTCTTTATATTCTGGGAGGCTTGTAAATTGGATACCAGATGTTACGGACTGTGTTACCTTAAGAACAGACGTTCTGGATTTTCATTCATGGCATCTTCAGAACTTGTACACCAGGCAACCATCTCTTCGGATTCCAGATATGGGATATTATCAAAGACTGGAGCGGATGCAAAGAAGATGTTTACAGACAAGGTGGTACCGATCTCGGTTAATTACCCCTTCTTTTTCAAACCGATCCAAGACGGTATGGACCGTCCGAAAACCGAACTCGCATATAGAATCCCTGCCTCGAAACTCACGAGGCGTAAACTTGATTCGAACGAACGTCCCGAGGACCTTGTCGGGCTCGACACGACGATCGATTGGAAGAACACCGGTGATAACTCGTACGACGGTGAGAAACTTAAGATCCTTGCCCACGACGAATCGGGCAAATGGGAAAGGCCGGATAATATCCTCAACAACTGGAGGGTCACGAAAACAACATTAAGATTAGGTAGTAGAATAATAGGTAGGTGTATGATGGGTTCAACATCAAATGCACTTGATAAAGGAGGATCTAATTTTAAAAAGCTATATGATGCATCAGATGTTACAAAAAGAAACCGCAATGGTCAGACTAACTCAGGATTATATAGTCTGTTCATACCTATGGAATGGAATTACGAAGGATACATCGACGCTTATGGATTTCCTGTATTCGACACTCCGAAAAAACCCGTCAAAGGCATTGATGGATCCAAGATTCAGATCGGAGTTATCTCGCATTGGGAAAACGAAGTTGATGGATTAAAAGAAGACCAAGACAGTTTAAATGAATTCTATAGACAATTTCCAAGAACTGAAAAACACGCTTTTAGAGATGAAGCAAAACAATCTTTATTTAATCTAACTAAAATATACGAACAGATAGATTATAACGAAGATCTAAGAAATACAAATATAGTTACACAAGGTAGTTTTCAATGGGAAAATGGTGTTAAAGACACTAGAGTAGTTTTTTTTCCTAATAAAAATGGTAGATTTATGATATCATGGATTCCACCAATTCAATTACAAAATAAATATTTAATTAAAAATGGGATTAGATATCCAGGTAATGATCACACTGGTGCTTTTGGTTGTGACTCTTACGATATTTCCGGAACAGTAGATGGTAGAGGATCAAAAGGTTCTTTACACGGTCTAACTAAGTTTTCAATGGAAGACGTTCCTATTAATAGTTTTTTTTTAGAATATATAGCAAGACCACAAACAGCTGAAATATTTTTTGAAGATGTGTTAATGGCTTTGGTGTTTTATGGAATGCCAATATTAGCAGAAAATAACAAACCAAGATTATTATATTACTTAAAAAGAAGAGGATACAGGGGATATTCTATGAATAGACCTGACAAAATCTATAACAAATTATCTATTACTGAAAGAGAAATAGGTGGTATACCTAATTCAAGTGAAGATATAAAGCAAGCACACGCCGCAGCAATAGAAGATTATATAGAAAATTTTGTTGGATTACTTGAAGATGGTTATGGAGATATGTATTTTCAACAAACACTTGATGATTGGGCTAGGTTTAATATTAATAATAGAACAAAGCACGATGCATCAATTAGTTCAGGTTTAGCAATAATGGCTTGTAATAAAAATAGATATGCACCTAACGCAAAAAAGACAATAACATCTGTTCCTTTAGGTTTGAAAAAATATAATAATGAAGGAGTAAATTCAAAAATAATCAAAATAAATGATTAACATTAACTACAACAGCAGTTTTCCAGATCAGGTGGTACCTGAAGAAGAGAAAAGTTCTTGGGAATATGGTTTAGCCGTTGCTCAAGCTATTGAGCATGAATGGTTTAGAAACAGTAGCGGTCAAAATAGATTTATTAATAATTTTCAAAACTTTAATAGATTAAGATTATATGCAAGAGGTGAACAGCCTGTACAAAAATATAAAGATGAATTAGCTATAAACGGTGATTTATCTTATCTTAATTTAGACTGGACACCTGTCCCTGTATTATCTAAGTTTGTAGATATAGTTGTTAATGGTATGACTGAAAAAGGATATGAAATAAAATCTTTTGCAAGTGATCCTTATGGTATAAAAATAAGAACAGATTATGCTACTAATGCTTTAAGAGATATTAAAGAAAAAGAAACAATAGCAGAATTAACACAATTAACAGGAAGAAGTTTTTATGCATCAGCTAATCCTGATATATTACCAGATGACCCAGAAGAGTTAGATCTTTTTATGCAACTTAGTTATAAACAAAGTATTGAAATAGCAGAAGAAGAAATAATAAATAATGTTTTAAATTATAATAAGTTTGATGAAACTAAAAAACAACTTGCTTATGATTTAACGGTGTTAGGTATAAGTGCGGTTAAAACAAACTTTAATTTATCGGAAGGAATAACAGTAGAGTATGTTAATCCAGCACATTTAGTTTGGTCTTACACAGATGATCCTAATTTTGAAGATATATATTATGTAGGTGAAGTTAAAAATATGTCTTTGTCAGAATTAAAAAGACAATTTCCCGACATAACTGATAAAGAATTAGAAAATATACAAAAATATCCAGGTAGAAATTCTTATACTAATACTTGGTGGGGACAAAATCAACAAGATTTAGTTCAAGTTTTGTTTTTTGAATATAAAACTTATCACGATCAAGTTTTTAAAATAAAAAGAACAGAACAAGGTTTAGAAAAAATATTAGAAAAACCTGATACTTTTAATCCTCCACCTAGCGATAATTTTGAAAGAGTTTCTAGGTCCATAGAAGTTTTATATACTGGTGCTAAAGTTTTAGGTTTAGGAGATAATATGTTAAAATGGGAATTGTCAGAAAATATGACTAGACCTCAAGCCGATACTACTAAAGTTAACATGAATTATATAATAACTTCTCCTAGAATGTATCAAGGAAGAATAGAATCCATAGTAAGTAAGACTGTTAGTTTTGCTGATATGATTCAAATAACACACTTAAAATTACAACAAGTATTAGCTCGAATAGTTCCTGATGGAGTTTACTTAGACGTAGATGGCTTAGCTGAAGTAGATCTTGGCAATGGCACAAACTATAATCCTCAAGAAGCACTTAACATGTATTTTCAAACAGGTAGTATAGTAGGTAGATCTTTAACACAGGATGGTGATGCAAATAGAGGTAAAATACCTGTTCAAGAATTACAAAGCTCTTCAGGTATATCTAAAATACAAGCAATGATACAAACTTATCAGTATTATTTACAAATGATAAGAGACGTAACAGGATTAAATGAAGCTAGAGATGGAAGTACTCCAGATAAAAATGCTTTAGTTGGTTTACAAAAATTAGCGGCAGCTAGTTCTAATACTGCTACTAGACATATACTTCAATCTTTAATGTATATGACTGTTAGAGTTTGTGAAAACATAAGTTTAAGAGCGGCTGATATGTTAAGATATCCTTTAACTAAAGACTCTCTAATGAAAAGTATAAATACATTTAATGTAGGAGCACTTGCTGAATTAGAATCTTTACACATGCATGATTTTGGTATATTTTTAGAGTTAGAGCCTGATGAAGAAGAAAAAGCACAATTAGAAAAAAGTATACAAATAGCTCTTCAATCAGGTAATATTGGATTAGAAGATGCAATAGATATAAGAGAGATAAGTAATTTAAAATTAGCTAATCAATTACTTAAGTCTAAACAAAAACAAAAACAAGAAAAAGCAAGAGCTGAACAATTAGAAAACATACAAGCTCAAGCACAGGCCAATGCTGAATCTGCTGAAAAAGCTGCTTTATCTGAGGTTCAAAAAAACCAAGCATTAGCTCAAACAGAAATACAAATTGAACAAGCGAAATCTCAATTTGAAATACAAAGGATGGAGCAAGAGGCTGAAATTAAAAAACAAATATTAGCTGAAGAATTTCAATACAATTTACAACTTGCTAAAATGGAAGCTCAACGTCAAACAGGTAGAGAAGCTGAAATAGAAGATCGAAAAGATAAAAGAACACAAATTCAAGCTACTCAACAAAGTAAAATGATTGAGCAAAGACAAAGTGATTTACTACCTACTGATTTTGAATCTGGCAGTGGACCACTTAATGAATCTGGTTTAGAGCAATTTAGTTCTTAATAGTTTATTATTAATTTTATATTATCATATTATGTCAACAAAAAAAATAGAAGTAAAAGAGCCTGAAGTGAAAATAAAAGAAAACACTACAGAACAACAAGAAGGTACGTTTAAAGTAAAGTCTGCAAAAAAAATGAAAAACTTAGGTGATTTATCAGAACCTAAAATAACAAAACTAGACTTAAGTGCTGTTAATAAAAATGAACAACTTATAAAACAAAAAGAAGATGCCATTCAAGTCGGAGAAACAAAGAAAGTGGATGTGGTCAAACCTACCGAAGTTAGCGCGGAAGTGGACCACAAAGTACGGATCGAGTCCGATGAAAATGTTGCTGAAAAGCAAGAAGTAGAATCTCCTTTACAATTAATAGATGATGAAGAAGATAATATTGACAAGAATAGAGTGGCAGGAAGCGATGAAACTACCACAACCGCATCAGAACAAAAAGAAATATCAAAGGAAGTTGAAACACAAAAACTACCTGACAATATAGAAAAATTAATCGATTTCATGGAAGAAACAGGTGGAACTATTGAAGATTACACCCGTTTAAATGCTGACTACAGCAATGTTAATGATAAAACATTATTACATGAATATTACAAAAAAGCTAGACCTCACCTAGACCATGATGAAAGAAACTTTATTATTGAAGATTCTTTTTCATTTGATGAGGAATTAGAAGAAGCAAGAGAAGTACGAAAGAAAAAACTTGCTTATAAAGAAGAAGTTGCAAAAGCCAAAGGTTTTTTAGAAGATCTTAAGGGTAAATATTACGATGAAATCAAGTTGAGGCCAGGCGTAACCCAAGAGCAAAAAAAAGCTACTGACTTTTTCAACCGATACAACGAAGATGAAAAAGCAAATGCAGCAAAGCATGAGAACTTTAAACAAAGTACCAAAGATCTATTAAATGATGATTTCAAAGGTTTTGATTTTAAATTAGGAGATAAAAAATTTAGGTATGGAGTAAAAGATCCTGCACAAGTAGCCGAACAACAGTCAGATATTACTAAAATAGTTAAGACGTTCTTAAATAAAAAAGGTGATGTTATAGATACTAAAGGCTATCATAAAGCTATGTATGCGGCTAGGAACGCTGATACTATTGCTCAGCATTTTTATGAACAAGGTAAAACCGATGCGATTAAAGATACTATAGCAAAATCCAAAAACATAAGTACTGAAGCTAGAAAAACAGCATCAGGTGAAGTTTTTGTTAACGGATTTAAAGTAAAAGCAATTAGTGGCCAAGATTCTACATCATTAAAAATAAAGAAAAAAACATTTAATTAAAAAACAATAAATTATGGCTTTAATACCACAGTTTGGTTCGATAGTTCCTGCACCTACGCAGCAACTCTTACCAAATGCATACCTCGCATTTAATGGGGGTGCAAATGACTTTATACAACAATACTTACCAGAAGTATACGAACAAGAAGTTGAGCGTTATGGAAACAGAACGTTATCAGGATTCTTACGTATGGTAGGGGCAGAAATGCCAATGACTTCAGATCAAGTAATTTGGTCAGAACAAAACAGATTACACATAGCTTACACTAATGTAGGTAACGCGGTTAATGCTGGTGTATCTACTTTTACTATCGCTGTAGGTGCAGCTCCACTTCCACAGCAATGTGTTATAGGACCTGGTCAAACAGTAGTTGCAATGGATAATGCTGGTAATGAGATAAAAGCTATTGTAACAGCTACTAATGGTGTTGCGGGTGCTGGTGGTAACTGTATTTTAACAGTCGCTCCTTATACTGCTCAAACAACAGGTGGTTTAGGTGCTACAGTAAAAATATTTGTTTACGGTTCAGAATTTGTTAAAGGTGCTGCTACTTCTAATGCAGGTGCTGGAGCTTTAGCTAATGCCACTGCTTTACAACCACAAATAACAGTTACACCTTCTTTTACTCAATTTGCTAACTCACCAGTTATTATCAGAAACGTTTACACAATAAACGGATCAGATATGGCTCAAATTGGTTGGGTTGAAGTTGCTACAGAAGATGGAACAACAGGTTATTTATGGTACTTAAAAGCTGAATCTGAAACAAGATTACGTTTTGAAGATTACTTAGAAATGGTATGTGTTGAAGGTGAATTAGCCCCTGCTCTTGGTGCTGGATCTGCAAATGCAGCTGGTTTCAAAGGTACACAAGGTATGTTTGCTGCTATCCAACAAAGAGGTAATGTTGAAATAGGATTTGCTGGCGCTGCTGGTTTAGATGATTTTGATGAAATCCTTAAGAATCTAGATACTCAAGGAGCTATTGAAGAAAATATGCTTTTCTTAAATAGATCTACTTCATTAGAATTTGACAACATGCTTTCAAATGTTTCTTACGGAGCACAGGGAGGTACTGCTTATGGATTATTTGAAAACTCTGAAGAAATGGCATTAAATCTAGGATTTAGTGGTTTCCGTAGAGGTTCTTATGATTTTTATAAAACTGATTGGAAATACTTAAATGACGCATCTACACGTGGTGCTCAAGTAGGTGTATCTTCAATAGAAGGTGTTTTAGTTCCGGCTGGAACTTCATCAGTTTATGACCAAATTCTAGGAACAAACATCAGACGACCATTCTTACACGTTAGATATAGAGCTTCTCAAACAGAAGACAGACGTATGAAGTCTTGGTTAACTGGTTCTGCTGGTGGTGCTGTATCTTCAAACCTTGATGCTATGGAAGTTAACTTCCTATCTGAAAGATGTTTGGTTGTACAAGCTGCTAACAACTTTGTTTTATTCCAAGGAGTTTAATATTAGTGTAAAGATAAGGGTGCCTTCGGGCACTCTTACTTTATTTTTTTAATTATTTAATTATATTATATCATGAAAACAAAAACAATAACCCAACAAGATGGTTGGGAAATAAAAGATAGAACATATTATGTTAAAGGGAATAATGATCCTTTAACTTACAAAATACCAGGAAGACATACTACTCGTCATGCCTTATTGTGGTTTGATGAAAAAACTAATGAACAAAGAGAAATTAGATATGCAACTAATCAAAACTCTCCTTTTAAAGATGAGCAAAAAGGTGAAGCCACATTAGGTCATATTGTTTTTAGAGATGGAACTTTAAATGTTTCTAAAAAAAATCAACCATTACAAAAAATATTATCTTTATATCATCCTTTAAAAAACATAAAATACACAGAATTAAATGTTGTTGAAGACGCTAAAGATGATTTATTTGAATTAGAAATAGAAATAGACGCTTTAAACGCAGCTAGAGCAATTGATATAGATCAAGCTGAAGCAATTCTTAGAGTAGAAATGGGATCTAAGGTATCAGAGATGAGTTCTAAAGAGATCAAAAGAGATTTACTTGTGTTTGCTAAACAAGAACCAAGAAACTTCTTAAGTTTAGCTAAAGATGATAATGTTCAATTAAGAAACTTTGCTATAAAAGCAATTGAAGCTAAAATAATAACTTTAGCAGATGATCAAAGAACATTTAAATGGACGTCTAACGGTAAAAAACTAATGACTGTACCTTTTGACGAACATCCATATTCTGCTATGGCGCAGTTCTTTAAAACAGATGAAGGTTTAGAAATATTTAAATCTATAGAGAAAAAACTTTCTTAACATGTAATACTAATAAGGGAGGCTTCGCGCCTCCTTTATTATAATAAAAATAAAAAATGGCTATAAATGTAAATACTGTATATCAAACTGTTTTACTTATATTAAACAAGGAACAAAGGGGGTATATGACACCAACTGAGTTTAATAGTATTGGTACACAAGTGCAATTAGAGATTTTTGAAAAATACTTTGAAGATTTAAATCAACAAATAAGAATACCTCAAACGAATACAGATTATGCCGATAGAGTTGTTAGCATTGATGATAGAATTTCTATATTCAAAACTTTTGGTAATGCAATATATACAACCAATGGTAATCTTAATTATTGGACATTACCTACAACAGATTCTTACGCAAATACAGACTCAACAGTATATAGAATAGGTAGTGTAGTTTACAAAAACACAACAGAGCTTCAAAGAGTTGATAGAAGTGATTTTTATCATATAAATAAATCTTTATTAACTAAACCAACAACTACTTATCCAGTATATTTATATGAAAATAATTATCTTTATGTTAAACCAATTAGCATAGTTAGTGCTGGAGATATACAAGTAGATTATATAAGAAGACCTATAGATCCTAGGTGGGGATTTAGTGTAGGTACCTTAGGCCAATATACTTATAACGAAGCTGTTTATAATCCTAGTACAACAACAACAGGATCTACTCAATTTGATCTACATAGTTGTGAGCAAACAGAATTAATATTAAAAATATTAATATATGCAGGTATTGTTATAAGAGATCCAAATATAGTTCAAGCTGCAGCTCAACAAGTAGAGACAGAAGAAATAAATCAAAAAAGTTAATAAATTATGGCAACACCTAATGGGGGATTAATAACAGAAACAAGTGCCCAGTATTACGCAGGTACACAGGTATTTATTGCTACAAATAATCAAACAACATTTACGGCAAATTTTAATACAGATATAACTTTTGGAAGTGGAGATCCTACAGCTAAGTCATATAATAATAACAACTTTAGACTATACAGAAGTACAACTGGTGGCAATGGAACTTTTACAGAATATACTATAATAACTAGCGTTATAAATAACGTATTTATTTTACCTGCACAAGCTACTGGTACTTATATAGTTATACAATTATTAACTGAAAATGGAGGTAATTTTGGTAATAAAGATGCTTTAGGTAAAGTTGTACAAGATAATTATGGTAGTTATCAATATATTCAAGTACAAGAAGTTGTTAATAATTTTATGGTAGCATATGTTGGTGCTGGTAAATTAATATCAAGTGTTAAAAAAACAGATGTTATATTTCATACTAAAAGAGCATTACAAGAATTTAGTTATGATACTTTAAGAAGTATTCATTCTCAAGAATTAACTATACCTCATAACCTTAGTGTTCCTTTACCACAAGATTATGTTAACTATGTTAACGTTTCTTGGATAGATGATGTAGGTGTTAAACATATAATATACCCAACTACACTTACCTCAAATCCTTATTCAAAACCTATACAAGACTCAGAAGGAATACCAACACAAGATAATAACGGTGCAGATATAACCGGTACTTCTTTAACTGAAGAGCGGTGGATATCTCAAAACCCAGCAACAGTTCAAGCTATAAGAGATGAAATAACAGGTAGATTAATAGCTGATGGTCTTTGGGCTATGTATGGAAGTAATCTTATGGGTTATGGTCAACGGTTTGGTATGCAACCTGAGCTTGCTCAAGTAAATGGTTGGTTTACTATAAATGATAGAGAAGGAAAAATGTCTTTTTCTAGTGATTTAAAAGATAAATTAATAATATTAGAATATGTATCTGATGGTCTTAGTTATGATGAAGAGATGCAGATACCTAAATTAGCAGAAGAAGCCGTGTACTCATATGTTATGCATGCTATATTGGCTAGCAGAATAAATCAACCTGAGTATATAATACAAAGATTAAAAAAAGAAAAAAGTGCTAAATTAAGAAATGCAAAAATAAGATTATCAAACATTAAATCTAATGAATTTGTTCAAATAATGAGAGGTAAATCTAAATGGATAAAATACTAAATTAAATGGCAGAAGTTAAAAATTCGTTTATTAAATCCAAAATGAATAAAGACCTGGATGCCAGGTTATTACCAAATGGTGAATATCGTGAAGGAGTTAATATACAAGTTAGTAAATCCGAAGGTGCTGATGTTGGTGCTTTAGAGAATACTTTAGGAAACCTTAAATTAATTGATTTTTCAAAACAAATAGTAGGTGGTGTAGAAGTAATAATTCCTAAACTAAAAACAATAGGAATGTATACGGATAACTTAAGTGATAATCTTTATATATTTTTAACTGATTATAATGAATTAGATGCTGCTGATTATAATTCTCAAAATTTAAATTATTCAAAAGAAGCTAACAACTATATATATGTTTATAATACGGTTACAGCTATAGGAACTAAACTAGTAGAAGGAGCTTTTTTAAATTTCTCTCAAAATTTTCTTATAAATTCTGTTAACTTATTAGAAGATATATTATTTTTTACTGACAATAGAAACCAACCACGTAAAATAAATGTATTAAGAGCTTTAGAAAGATCTCCATCATCATCAACAACACCAACATATTATATATCTGAAGATCAAATATCTGTAGCAACATATTCTCCTTTTCAACCTATAGAGCTTTATTATAAAGATAACAGTCTTTTTCTATCTAATGGTGGTAGTGGTATTACAGAAACAGAAACAATTATTAACGCTACTAGTATAGTTTTAAAATCTGATGGATTTAAGGGTATAAACCCAGGCGCAAAAGGGCCTAGTGGGGTTTTAAATACAGCATTATTAGGTGCTAAATTAACAACATCATTAAATGCCAGCGCTGGTTTAGTTACTGGAACCACATTAGATGGTTATACGCCTACAACTATAACAGTTGCAGCGGGTAAAGTTGATGCAATTATTCCAGCTGGTACCACTATATTTTTTAATCAAACAACTTGGGGTACCGATTACATAGATCAATACGTTACCAGCATGATTGATGCTAGTAGTAAAATGAATCCTGGCGAAACTCACGTAGCGGCTACACCTGGTGCTACTACAAATAGAAATTATAATCCTAATTTTAACGGAGATCCTGATTTTTTAGAAGATAAATTCGTAAGATTTAGCTATAGATTTAAATATGAAGATGGTGAAGTTTCTATAATGGCTCCTTTTACTCAACCTGCTTTTATACCTAAACAAGATGGTTATTTTTTAAGTGGTGACGAAGACAAAGCATATAGAAGTACTATTGTTAATTTTATGGAAAATAAAGTTAATAATATATTTTTACAAATACCACTACCTTTAGATATAAATAATGTTGGCTTGAAAGCTAATCAAATTGCTACTTCTTTAAAAATAAATGAAATAGAAATATTATACAAAGAATCCGATAGGCAAGCGGTACAGGTTGTTGATTCTATACCTAGGTCTGGAAACAATGGTTTTGAAGAATTAGGTAAAAATTTAGATGGAACCTATAACGACGTATTATCTTATAATTATCAAGGAACAAAACCTTTTAAAACATTACCTACAGGTGATTTAGTAAGAGTTTATGACAAAGTACCAGTAAGAGCTTTAACTCAAGAATTAATAAGTAATAGAGTTGTTTATGGTAATTTTCAAAACAAACATACACCACCTAGTACTATTAATTACAATGTAGGTGCATCTAATAAATATAGTTTTTCAGTAAGTTCTATTTCTCAACCGGTATTGCCTTCATTAGAAAGAACGTCTATAAGAGAATATCCAATGCATACTTTGAAACAAAATAGAAATTATCAAGTAGGTATTGTTTTTTCTGATAAATTTGGAAGATCTTCTACTACAATTCTTTCATCTGCAAGCAAGCAAGGTTCTGGTGACGAGGGAATTTCTTTTGTTGGAGATACTATATATTTTCCTTACAATGTGGAAAGCACAACCTCGGCAATAGGCAATGATATACACTCGTGGATAGGTGATTCTTTAAAAGTATTATTTAATCAACCTATAGATAAAAATGCACACAATCTAGCAAGTGGATGGCCTGGTTTATATAATGGAGATCCTACTGTTGATGAATATAATCCATTAGGATGGTATTCTTATAAAATAGTAGTTAAACAACAAGAGCAAGAATATTATAATGTATACCTACCAGGTATATTAAATGGTTATCCTAAAGAGGCATCTGATTCACTAACGATAAGTGATCCTGTGAATACTATTAATTTAATTACATTATTAAATGATAATATAAATAAAGTACCTAGGGATTTAACAGAAGTTGGTCCAGAGCAAAAGCAATTTAGAAGTGCAGTTCAATTATATGGAAGAGTAACACCTAATGTCTCAGCAGCACCTAGTTATAATATTCAATTTAATCCTGGTATTATAGCCGATACAGTAAGTACTATAGGTGAACAAAATGATTTGCTTTCTAATATAGCGACTCCTATAGATAAATATTTAGAAATATACCAAACAGAGTCAAATCCATTATTAGCTAGAACAACTCAAACAGATATTTCAAACCCTATAGGTTCTTTACCAATGGCAGCTAGCACTTACGATATAGTCTTAGGTATATATGAAACCACTCCTTTTGAATCAAAAATAGATATTTATTGGGAAACATCAACAACAGGAACTATATTACAATTAAATGAAGCTATAGAATTAACAAGCATAGGTATACAAGGTTTTACAACAAATACTGATATGCAGTTGGCTCCTAAAAGCTGGACTTTTAATCTTTATGAAGATATACAGCCTGATCAATCTCCTAATGCTATTTATGATTCTGTAACAGGTTATACTAATCAGCCAGCATCTATTATATCGTTTTTTCCATATACTGTAACTGCGGGTACTAAATCACCTGTGGTTGAAAGTGAAATAAATAATTTTAAAGTTACTAATGGGTTGCTTGAAGATGCAACAGATAGATTTACATTAGTAAAACTAGCAGGTGCTGGTGGACTACAAACACCTGATAGATATTATATAGCAATATCAGCTAATACATTTTTTAATTACATGCAAGACTCTCCTGTGCGTGATTCTTTTAGTTTTAGTTTTGAAGTGATAGATTTATCTGTAGCAGAAGAAGATAGATTTCCTACAACAATAATATTAACAGAAAAATTAAAAAATTTAAAGCCAATAATAGATTGTCCAGTTAGTATACCTATACCTATAGGTCAAACAGGTAATATATACACTTTTACTGGAACCAATGGTTCTGCGGATACAACTAATAATAAAGATAATTTAACTTGGGCTATAGCTTCTCAAAGTCCTGCTGTTGGAGAACCTGGAGCTGTACCTCTTATAATAACAACCCAGCCAAATGGTGATGGTATTTTATCTGAAGAAACAGGGGTTCTTAGAGGCACATATACAATAGACGTAACACTTACAGATGCTGGTACTAGTTCTACTACACTTGGTGGTAGCGCAACAACAAGTTGTATCACATCTATTAATGGAAGTACTGGTTATCCTACCGTGAATTTAAACCCATACTTTTATCAAATAAAAAACATGTGTATAAATGGTGGTTTTGAATCTTCTGGTTTTTATTGGGCTAAAGTAAACAATACTATTGGTGACGCTAATCCAGTACTTGGTCCTGCTGTTCCAAATGCAAACAGAACTCCATTTGGTACATCTGGTGGTCCTTTGTATAATCCTAATATAGATACTATTAATGATCCTAGAAATGTTAGTCAAACTTCACTAGCAATGAGTGGTTCTTGTAGCAATTGGAAACTTTATAATACAAATAGAAATGGAACAACACCAATTAATGCTGATAATAGTGGTTTAGAAGGAGAAGTTTTTGATCAAGCTTCTTCATTTTCATTAGGAGGTCCACAACAACAACCTTTAACAGAAGGTAGTGCTTATATAATTGTTAGTTATAATTTTGAACAATATGGCTTACATCCTGGTATTAATGATAATCCTTCAGCTATATGGCCTAGTTTTTTACAATATAGAACAACAGACGCTAATGGTACTCCTACTTCTACTTGGGCAACAGCTAAAGATGTTGAAGGTTCTAGTTGTAGATTTGGTGGTACTCAAACAAATAATTATGATGTTAGTCCAAATTCAAATAGTTTTACTCTAAATCAAGGTGTTTTAGACAAAGAAAATCAGGCATCAATACCATCACCTCAAAGTGGTCAAGGATTTTTTTCTCTTGAAGATGCTTTTGAAGCTAAGGTTGCTGGAAGATCTGATAGTGATTTACAGACTATACAAACAACAGGTAGTAAAATGTTTGTTGTAGGTAAAAACCAAGCGTATAGAGATGTTGACGGTAATGTTGGAACTCCAGCTAGTGATTATCCTCTAGATAAATTTGGAGAATATAGATTAGTGGTAAGATTTCCTCAAGGATCTAATACACCTGTTAGTCCTAATGAAGCAGTTTCTCCTTTGCCTAATGCTTTTGGTGATACTTGCCCTCCGTCTGGAATTTATAGTAATGAGGGTGTTGGTGGTGCTCAAACAAATATAACAGCTTTTTTAAGTTTTGGAGATTTTTATAATCCAACACAACTTTTTAATAAATACTCAGGTCCTAATATTATTGAACAATTAGGTGATTCTTCTGTAACTTCTTTTGCTTATTATGTAACAAGTGGAGCTTACACAAGTAGAAATGATGCTGAACAACAAATACCTAATACAACTGTTTATGCTAGAGAATGGGGATTTAGATATGTAACTCAGTTTTATACAGATACGTCTTGTACAACACCTTGGACACCTGTCGCTAATGAAGATAGATATTATGCATACAGTGGTGTAGCAAATCCAGTTGTTGAAAATCCAGGTGGTTTATCAAACATTAATGTAAGATACGGTAATGAATCTTCAAACACTAGGGCTGCTGGTGTTCCAATATCTGAATCATTTGATTTTCAAAGAAAATGGACTGCTGAATTTGATCAATTTGGTAAAAAGAAAATAAAAACAGCTAAACCTTGTTCTGCTGAATTAGCTACAGCGGTACCTACGCCTTCAGCTCCTAATAACTCAACTTTATTTGGTGGAAGTTATACACTTACTTCTGTAGAAAACAACACTGGGCTTGATATATCTTGGAGTTTTTCAAACACCTCTAACACAAGTGCTACTGCTCCTGGTTATGCGGAATTATTAGCTAGAGCTTTTGTAAATTCTGATGTTATACCTGAAGGATCAACCTTGGCTATAAGTGGTCTTGCATCAACAACTGTATATATTTACTATGGTTTAACAACTATACCTAATCAAGCATATCAACAAGTTAATTCTATAGATGTAACTAATGGTACTATTAATTGGAGCCAAGACGGTACTCAAGCTATTGTAAAATTAAGAAATTGTAATAGAATACCTAGCCTAGGTGCTATATCAGATAATTATTTATGGGTTCTAACATAGTAATTAATTAAATAAATAAGTAATAATAAATTATGGGAGCAACCGTAGAAGTTAAATATTTTAATAGTTTTATTTTACGTAAAACAGTAAATGGGTCAAGTGATAATGCTTGGAATGGATCTAATGGTGATACAACATATCCACAAATAAATCCTAATAATCCTAATATTCAAAATTGGGCTGTTGAAGAAGCTAGAATTAGAGGCGGTTACAATAACACGAGTACAAATTATGGCGTTAAAGCTTATTTAGTTGAAGAAAACCCTAATTCATCAATAAGAGGTAATGCTCTTATATATTCTGGAATATTTAATTCTAGAACAGGTATTAACAATACTAATGTGTTTTCTGTAGGAGATGATATTACTAAAAGTGTAGATCCTATAAATGGATCAATACAAAAACTTTATGCTGAAGATACTAATTTAATAATATTTCAAGAAAAAAAAGTAACAAGAGCATTAATAGATAAAGATGCTATATACACAGCTGAAGGTGGTCAATTAACAGCAACAGGCGCTGTAGTAATTGGTCCTTTAACAGCTTTTCCAGGAGAATTTGGTATAAGTAAAAACCCTGAAAGTTTTGCTGTTTATGGTCAAAATAAATATTTTACTGATAAAGATAGAAACGCAGTATTAAGACTGCAAACAAATGGTATAGTTGAAATATCTAATTATGGTATGATTGATTTTTTTAGAGATCAATTTGGAGCTATGGGTGAAGGAAGATTAATTGGTGGTTGGGATATATATAGTAAACAATATTTATTATCAATACAATATTATAGTGAAACTCCAGGTACAGCAACATACAATACTTTATCTTTTGATGAATCAGTACAAGGTTGGACTAGTTTGTATAGCTATAAACCAGCTAAACCTATAAGTTTAAAATCTAAATTTTATACTGCCGGTCCTAACGCTGTTGATGAAAATAATAGTTCTAGTTTATACCAACACTATGTAGCTAGTCAACCTAGATCAAAATTTTATGGAACACAGTATAAGTCTAGCGTAGAATTTATATTTAATCCAAAAGTTAGTTTATCAAAAGTATTTAAAACTGTAAATTACGAAGGTAGTAATGGCTGGCAAGTTGATTCTTTTGCTTCAGATTTTACCGGTATAGGATATATAAAAACCATACCTGAATTCAACGATTATACTATCGTAAATACTCAAGACATAACAACAGCAACTAACAGCTCTGGAGTTCAAATACCAGCTGTATATAGTTATAATGAAGGTGCATATGATGATCCGGTTTTATATGGTAATGTTTTTCCAGCCGCACTAAATCCTCCAATATTTAGAGCAGGTTTTACTAGAAAAGAAAATAAATACATGTCTAATTTAGTTAATAATAGCATTGCTGCACCTGGAGAAATAGTTTTTGGAACTTCAATGACTGGTATAAAAGGTTATTTTGCTACAGTTAAAATATCTACAGATTTAACAACGGACCTTGGTGGTATGAAAGAATTATTTGCTGCATCTTCGGATTACGTAGAATCTGCATATTAAATTACATTAAATGGAAATAGAAGATTTAAATAAAACTAAAAGATTTAGACAAGCAATAGAAGAATTTGAAAAAGCATTAATTAAAACTAAAGATTCTTTTAGTGGTCAAGAAGCTTGTGATAAAAAAAACCCAGTAAAACATACTTTTATAAAAGATTGTTATATAAGAGAAATCTTAATGCCTAAAGGACAAACATTAACAACTCAAATACATAAACAAGAACATCCATTTTTTTTTATGATTGGTGATGTTACAATAATATCGCCTGATGGTACTGAAAGAATAAAAGCACCTTATCAAGGTATAACAAAACCAGGCACTAAAAGAATTATAATAACACACGAAGATACTATTCTTATAACCGTACATCCTACAGATAAAAAAACAATTAAAGAAGTTCAAGAAGAAGTTATAGCTAAAGACTTCAATGATCCTAAAGTTGTTTTAAATCAAAATAATAAATAAATAAATATGATTTTAATTAAAAAAACAATACTAATATGACTTGGGTAATGGCAGGAGGTGCTCTTGTAAAATTAGGTGGTTCACTTTTTGGAGCTAGTAAATCTAAAAAAGCAAGAAGAGACGCTGAAAGAAAAGCAGCTCGATTAGATAGAGAGATTACAAGTTTAGAAAATAGTAGAGGAGCTGTTGTTAATCCTTACGCGGATATGACTGATCTATCAGGCGCTATTAAAGATAATAGTAGTATGGCGTCTAATAATTTAATGAATTTATCTGTAGCAACTGGAGCTGCTGAAATGCAAGCAGAAGAAGCTGATATAGCTTTAGCAAATACTTTAGATACTTTAGCTTCTACTGGAGCTTCAGCTGGAGGTGCAACCGCATTAGCTCAAGCTGCGCTTAAAAGCAAACAAGGTGTCTCTAATACGATTGAAACTCAAGAAGTAGCAAATCAAACAATGAGAGAACAATCTCGTATTAAAGGTGAAGAAAGATTACAAAATATAAGAATGGACGAGTCTTCTAAAGTTCAAGATGCTCAATTTAGTGAAGGTCAAAGAATACAAAATGCAACAGCTCAAGGTAAAGCTTATGTGTATGAAGAACAACAAGACAGAATTAATAGAAAAATAGCTAGAAAAACAGGTCAAGAAGCATCCGCAAACCAAGAAGCTGCTGCAGCTGGTGCTGCTGAAGGTAATGCTATGGCTGGGGTATTTTCTGCTGCTTCTGGTTTAGCTGGTCAAGGATTAGGTGCATTAATGAAAGGATAATTAATCATGGATATGAATAAAAAAGATAATAAAGAACAAAATAAACCAGATATTTTTACGCCAAGTGAAGATTTAGCTCAAAAAATTGCTTCACATTATAGAAGTTCCTTAGATAAAGAAGCGCCTGAAATAAAACAAGCTAATCTTATTCAAATAAATCAAGAATCAGCTGAGTTAAATAAAAAAGACGAAATAATATCAAGACAAGGAAATTTTGGTGGTAAATCTGATAGTTGGTTTCAAATGACTGATAAAGATATTAATGATAAATTTTATTGGAGTACTCAATTAAATAAAGCTAAAACTCCTGAAGAAAGAAAAAATGCATCTTATCAAATGAGTCAAGCTGATAAAAAAATAACAGCTTCTGTAGGATCAATAAAAGCATTAGAAGAATGGAAACAAACTTATTTACCTGAAAAAACTGGTAAAAAAAATGTTATAGGTGGTACTTATACCGGAGCTCCTACAACAGACTGGTCTCAAGAAGTTTATAAAAATCAATCACTTAAAGATATGTTGTTAGGAGGTTATGTTGGAAGTAGTGGAGAATTATATCCAGAACCTACATATTTTCAAGAATTTGACAGGTATGATCAACCTGTGTTAATGGCATTTGTTGATGGTTATATTGAACCTTTTAATGTTATGAATACAATAAATCAAGATGCACCAACATTAAACAATTGGAGTAAAGAAATACAACCTATTGTTTCTGAAATGGAATTATTAAGTCCTGCATCTAATGGTTTTAATCCAAGTTTTATTGATGAAACAAAAACTGAAGTTATAGATGAAAAAAGCAAAGATGGTAATAAAACTATAAGAAAAACAGTACAGTATTTAGATCAAAAAAAATCTATGGAGTTTCAAAGAAAATTAGCTGGTAAAGCTATTGGATTATCAGGTGGAGGTAGTGCTTTAGGTTTAGAAGAATATAATGATTTAAATATAACTTATTTACAATATGCATCTAGATTAAACAACGAAAAGAAATATCCTAAAAAAGACTTAGATTACGTTGGTAATTATAGGTTAACGCCTGAAAGCTCTGGACTTGTTGAAGCTTCTTTTATTGACTGGGGTAAAGCAAATTATTTACCTGGATATCAAGAAGATAAAAATATATATTCTACTTCAAATACAGAAGAAATAGTAGCATCATCAGCTCCTGAAACTATAGGAACAGATGTAAAGCTTTTACCTCATCAAAAAAATAAAGCTTAATGGAAAATTATACAGAAGAAGAAATAATAAAAGCTGCAGAGGAATTAGGTATTTCTTTTAATGAATATATTGAAACATATAAATTAAAAAAAGCAGAAAATGGTTCTTGGTTTGAAGAAGAAGAAGAAGAAGAACCTATAGTTGAAGAAACTAC
>Ga0308011_10000431_pt1 | contig 22347 bp, 17 predicted proteins | sample Neamet177_FD_203144 | JGI IMG/M metagenome (GOLD analysis project Ga0308011, IMG submission 203144) | Marine microbial communities from water near the shore, Antarctic Ocean - #177 | ecosystem: Environmental > Aquatic > Marine > Unclassified | place: Southern Ocean | collected 2014-07-25 | reverse complement strand
GACACTGCTGTGATTTCTGATTTTGAGTTTGATAAATTATTGGCTGAATTGCAAGAATTAGAAGATAATAACCTTGATTTATTTGATGAAAATTCGCCTACACAAAGAGTGGGTGGTGCTGTGCTGGAGGGCTTTAAAACCGTGCAGCATAAGTACAGAATGCTTTCCTTAGGAAATACTTATTCTGCTGAAGATTTGTACGATTTTGACACTAGGCTTAATAAATTAACAGATGATGAATTTGACTATATATGCGAACTGAAATATGATGGCGTTTCTATTAGTCTTACTTACGAAAATGGCGAACTTGTACAAGCATTGACTAGAGGAGATGGTACGCAAGGAGATGATGTAACGGCTAATGTGAAAACCATAAAAAGTATCCCCTTAAAATTAACTGGTAATTATCCTGATAAGTTTGAGATTAGAGGGGAGATATTCTTGCCTTTAAAAGGCTTTTCTGAAATGAATAAAATCAGGGAATCAGAAGGCTTGGAATTATATGCTAACCCAAGAAATACGGCTTCAGGAAGTTTGAAGATGCTAGATACTAAGCAAGTTGCAAAGCGCCCTTTGGATTGTTATTTGTATTATTTGTTGGGCGATAATTTACCGACTAATAATCATTATGAAAATCTGCAAAAAGCAAGGGAATGGGGCTTTAAAATTCCAGCAGAAATTGAGAAACATAAAACAATTGATGATGTATTAAAATTCATTAATAAATGGGATGTAAGTCGCCAAGATTTACCCTATGAAATTGATGGAATTGTAATAAAAGTAAATAACATTGACTTACAGGAGGAAATGGGTTTTACAGCCAAATCACCAAGATGGGCAATATCCTATAAGTTTAAGGCCGTGCAAGTCTCAACAATCTTAGAAAAAATTACTTATCAAGTAGGGCGTACTGGTGCAATTACTCCTGTTGCGAACTTAGTGCCTGTGCAATTAGCGGGTACAACTGTAAAGCGTGCTTCTTTGCATAATGCCGATCAGATTGCAAAATTGGACATTCGTGAAGGCGATAAGGTATTTGTAGAAAAAGGAGGGGAGATTATTCCGAAAGTAGTGGGAGTGGAGCTAAAGGATAGAGATTTATTTTCTGTACCTACTAAGTACATTACGCATTGCCCTTCTTGTGCTACTGAATTGGTGCGTAAAGAAGGTGATATAAAGCATTATTGTCCAAATACTGAAAGTTGTCCGCCACAAATAAAAGGTAAGTTTGAGCATTTTATCAGCCGTAAAGCAATGAATATTGATGGGCTTGGTGGCGAAACTATTGAACTGTTAATTCAAGAAGGTTTGATTTCAGAAATTTCTGATTTATATCTTTTGAAAAAAGAAGATGTATTGCCTTTGGAAAGAATGGCTGAAAAATCAGCAGACAATCTTTTACTAGGAATAGAGGCTTCAAAAAATATTCCTTTCGAAAGGTTATTATTCGGACTTGGAATAAGATATGTTGGCGAAACAGTAGCAAAAGTATTGGCTAAGCACTTTAAAACGATTGATTCAATAAGTATTGCCGATATGGAAACCTTAGTTGCAGTAGATGAAATTGGAGAGAAGATTGCTGAAAGTGTAGTGTTGTATTTTTCAAAACAGAAAAATAGTGACTTAATAATCGCACTTAAAAACTCAGGATTACAATTTGTATCTACAATTAAAGATACCTCAAAATCAGAACATTTGAAAGGAATGAAAATTGTTGTTTCAGGAGTGTTTTCAAAATATAGCAGGGCTGAACTTAAAAAAATGATAGAAGAACACGGAGGAAAAAATGTAGGTTCTATTTCAAAAAGTACTACTTTTGTTTTGGCAGGCGATAATATGGGACCGAGTAAAAAAGAGAAAGCAGAAAGTTTAGGAATATCACTAGTAAATGAAGATGAATTTTTAGCAAAAATTAGTTAATGCAATTTATAGAAAATACAAAACAAAAAATTGGGAAATGGGTTTTTCAGAGAGATTTGAAAACCAATAAGCGCTTAAAAGAAGTCTGTAATTTGGATTTAGCACATTCAGTAGGGATTTTGTATGATGCTACTTCCGAAAGGCAAGTACAACAAGTGAAACCTTTTGTGGATTACTTCTTTAATTTGAAGAAAGATGTAAAGGCATTGGGCTTTGTAAATGCAAAGCAATTATCCTTTCATCACACCCCAAAACTACAATACGATTTCTTTTATCAGAAGGACCTAAATTGGTACTACAAACCACAGAATTACATCATTGATAATTTTGTAAAAAAGGAGTATGATATTTTGATTAATCTATGTGACAGCAGTTGTATTCCTATCAAATATTTAGTGGCTAGTTCTATCGCACATTTTAAAATTGGGCAATATGAAGAGGATTATGAAATATATGACTTGATGATTGCCTTGAAAGAAGATAAAAGTATGGATAAACTGATGCACGAAATAAAGCATTACATCAATTTAATAAATAAGTAAAATGGAGAAAATTAAAGGAACAGGAGTGGCGCTTATTACGCCTTTTAATACCGATTTGAGTGTAGATTATATTGGACTTGAAAAATTAATCAATCATCAAATTGAGGGAGGAATTAACTACTTGGTATTGATGGGTACAACTGGCGAAAGTGCAGTTTTATCAAAAGCAGAGAAGCAAGAAGTAATTTCATTTTGTAAAAAGATAAATAATGGAAGATTGTCTATCGTACTAGGGATTGGTGGTAACAATACTTTGGCTTTAGTGGAGGAAATAAAAGCAACTGATTTCACAGGTGTTGATGCAGTACTTTCTGTTTCGCCTTGTTATAATAAGCCTACACAAGAGGGGATTTATCAGCATTATAAGCTGATTGCTGAAGCGTGTCCTTTGCCGATTGTATTGTACAATGTTCCTGGGCGTACCGCTAGTAATATGGAGGTGGAAACTACTTTGCGTTTGGCAAATGATTTTGACAATATTGTAGCCGTAAAAGAGGCTTCAGGAGATATGGATCAAATAATGAAAATTATTAAAAATAAACCTAGTGATTTTGTGGTACTTTCAGGTGATGACGGTCTTACTTTGCCTATGATTTATATGGGTGCAGAAGGTGTAATTTCTGTTATTGGGCAATCGCACCCAAAGAAGTATTCTGATATGGTTTCTTTTGGGATGTCAGGGAATAATAATATTGCCAATCAATTGCATTATGAATTATATGATTTTTACGTACCACTTTATGCTGAGGGAAATCCTGCAGGAGTAAAAGCGTGTTTGGAATTGTTAGGAATTTGTAAATCGGTTGTTCGTCCGCCATTAGTTGAAGCAAGTGAAACAATAAAAAATGAACTAAAAGGTTTGATGAAGTAATAGAATAATTTTAATGAATTTTTTAATCCAAAATACAGCAGTTTGAATTTACAGTTCCTTTTAATAAATAAAGCAAATGAGTAGACTAATTTTATTTTGGACATTCGTTTCTATATTGATATTTTCATCTTGTAAAGAACCTGTTAGTTTAGATAAAACTAAATTGGATACAGCATATTTTGAAGGGGAGTATCAAACAAATTACATGGGAGTGAAAGAAATAATAACCTTAAAAGAGGATGGGTTTTATGATTATCAATTAGATGGGAAACGTCAAGATACCATAATTAAAAATGTAGGTACTTGGGAGGTAATGAACTATAAAAGAGTTTCCTTGTACTTAAACGATTATCCTAACATTAGGGTAGATAAAGTTTTTGAAGAAGATTATGAAGGTAGTGTGGTAGATGTATCTTTAAGAGTAAATACTCATAATGAGGACTATTTAGGCGATTTAGAAACATTGGTAATAGACGAAATAGGAGGGGAAGGTTATTATACTTTTGTTAAGCAGGATAAGAGTAAGAATAAAAATTATCTTCTCAAACCAAAAAAATAAAATAATGAAAACACTTCTAACTATATTAATAATTATTTTAGCCTTACCAAATGAATCCTTTTCACAAGATAATAAATTTCAGATAACTGAATATCATGATTCACTTAGATGTAATATTAATATATTAGGAAAATTATACGACACAATGGATAATCCTGAATCTAAAGATATTCTAAATTTTTTATTTACATTTGATGAGTCTTGCAATAATCATATAGAATATTCCCAGTTTAGTAATGAACTTTTATTTGAATTACTTGTTGAGCATACAGAATCCTTGATAGTATTATTGTCAAATGAAAATATTAATATTGATTTAATATTAAAAGAATTAAGTACTCCTATAAATGATAAATTTAAAATAGAATATCTTCTAAAAAAAGTTGAAAATATAGATATTTGTATTATTAAGAATAAAGTTAAGGAGGCTCTCTTAGAAATACCTTGATTTTTTATCTTTACGCCATGCAAATAGCCTTTAAAAACAGTATTTATCACTATTCTTTCGGGTCGCTCAAATCTAGTAGAAACACAAGTACTAAAATTAAAAATCAATTAAACTAATGAAAAATCTAATCCTAATAATTATGGCAATTTTCTCTTTTAATACTAGCAATGCACAAGAATCAATTTATGATGTAGCAATTAATGATATTAGCGGTAATCCTATTGATTTAAATGAATTTAAGGGTAAACATATCTTATTTGTTAATGTGGCTTCAGAATGTGGTTTTACGCCACAATACGCAGGTTTGGAAGAGTTACATCAGCAATTTAAAGGAGGTTTAGTTGTGATTGGCTTACCTTGTAATCAGTTTGGAGAACAAGAGAAAGGAACTGAAAAAGAAATTCAGCAGTTTTGTACTAAAAACTTTGGCGTTAGTTTTTTACTAACCGAGAAAATTGAGGTAAAAGGAGAGGGAAAGCATCCGCTTTATAACTGGTTAACGGATAAACAGAAAAATGGAAAATCTAGTTCATCAGTAAAATGGAATTTTCAAAAATACATTGTAGATGAAAAAGGAGAGTTTGTAAACTATTTTTACTCCAATACAAAACCATTAAGCCCAAAAATCACTTCAATACTAAAGCAATAAATTCAAATTATTGCAGTTTACTAGATATAAAAATAATTTAGGAATATCCAATTATTGCATTTATCTTTGCCGCCCATTAAAAATTATGATGAGAAAAATAACAACTATACTATTACTTGCCTTAGTGCTCAATTCCTGTGGAGAATATCAGAAGGTACTAAAGAGTGATGACTATAACTATAAGTACACCAAAGCGGTTGCCTATTATGAAGCGGAGGATTTCAACAGAGCAATGCCTTTATTCAATGAATTGTCTACTGTACTAAGAGGGACTGCAAAAATGCAAGAGGTAAGTTATTATTTTGCGTATTGTCATTATTCGGCTAGTGATAATTTAATGGCTGCTTATTTATTCAAGAACTACACGCAAAATTACCCAAACAGCAAGCATACTGAAGAATGTGCTTATATGGCTGCTTATTGTTATTATTTGGAAGCACCTAATTTTTCGCTTGATGCAACTAATAATTACAAAGCAATAAAGGAATTACAGACATTTGTAAATAAATTTCCTAGTAGTGATAAAGTAGAAAAGTGTAATGTTTTGTTGGATGAGTTAAGGTCAATTTTATCGAAAAAGGCTTTTGAAAACGCTAAACAGTATTTCATTACTGAAAATTACAAATCAGCAATTATTGCATTGGATAATGTACTGATTGATTTCCCATCTTATACTAATAGAGAAGAAGTGCATTTTTTAATTGTAAAGTCTTCTTATTTATTAGCGATTAATAGTATCAGTACTAAGGTGGTGGATAGGTTAAAATCTACCCTAGATGTTTACGAACAATTTAAAGATAATTATCCTGAAAGTAACTACATTAAGGATTTAGAAAATACATATAACAAAACGAATAAAACTTTAACGGAACTAAAAGAAAACAAAGATGAAATTTAAAAAAACAGGAGCACAAAAATCAACAATTACTAGAGATGTAGATGATTTCGTAGCAAAAACTGATAATATCTTTAAAGCAGTATCAGTTATGGCAAAAAGATCTTCTCAGATTAATGGAAAGATGAAAGAGGAGTTAATGTCAAAATTGGAAGAGTTTGCTTTGACACAAGAACAATTGGATGAAGTTTTTGAAAACCAAGAGCAAATTGCGGTTTCAAAATTTTATGAAAGTTTACCAAAGCCTTGGGCAATTGCAATGAAAGAATTATTGAATGATGAAATCTATATGCGTGATGCGGATGCTGATTCTGAAGAAGAAGCAGATGTTGTAGAGGAGGATTCAAATAAAGATGCTTAAGGAAAAAAAAGTATTATTAGGAGTAACCGCTAGCATTGCAGCTTATAAAACAGCTGAACTAGTACGCCTATTTAAGAAAGCAGGAGCTTCAGTTAGAGTAATTCAAACTGAGGCTTCTTTGGATTTTGTAGCTCCCTTAACTTTGGCTACACTTTCCGAAAACCCAGTATTGACTAAAATGGTTGATGCTGATACTGGAGAGTGGAGTAATCATGTTGAGTTGGGCTTATGGGCTGATATGATGGTGATTGCACCCTTAACGGCTAACACTATGGCAAAAATGAAAGCTGGCGAATGTGATAATTTGCTTTTGGCTACTTATTTGTCAGCAAAATGTCCTGTTTATTTTGCTCCGGCAATGGATTTGGACATGTATAAACATCCTTCTACAAAAGCAAATATTACTACTTTGCAAGAATATGGGAATATTCTTATTCCTTCAGGATTTGGGGAATTAGCCAGTGGCTTGGTAGGAGAGGGAAGAATGGCTGAGCCATCTGAAATTATTGACTTGATTACTGCTGAGCTGAATAAAGATTTTCCTTTAACACATAAAAAAGTGTTGATTACGGCAGGCCCAACTCACGAGCCGATTGATCCTGTTCGTTTTATTGGAAATCGTTCTTCAGGGAAAATGGGGATTGCACTTGCACTTGAAGCCGCAAATCAAGGCGCTAAAGTTAATTTGGTTTTGGGCCCAACAAGTTTGGATTGTACCCATACCAATATTACAATCTATAAGGTTGAAACTGCTGCACAAATGCACAAGCAAGTTGATGTGTTATTTTCTGATTCAGATATCTCAATTTTTGCAGCAGCAGTGGCGGATTATTCTCCTGAGGTTGTGGCTGAAAATAAGATTAAAAAATCAGATAAAAACTTAAGTATTTCATTAGAAAAAACAACTGATATCCTAGCAGAAATGGGAGGGAGGAAAAAAACCAATCAGTTGGTGGTTGGCTTTGCTTTGGAAACTGAAAACGAAATTGAAAATGCAAAAGCAAAACTTATCCGTAAAAACTTAGATTTTATTGTGTTAAATTCTTTGAAGAATAAGGGAGCAGGTTTTCAGCAAAACACTAATAAAATTACTATTATTGACAAAGCCAATAATATCACTAATTTTGAGTTAAAGGATAAGACTGAAGTGGCAAAAGATATTTTTAATAAAATTGTTGAATTAAGTTAATGAAAAAAGCAGTTATATATGTGTTATTTTCTCTAGTGGTATTCACTAGTAATGCGCAAGAATTATTATGTAATGTAAGGGTAAATTCTAGTCAAGTTCAAACTAGTGATAGAAAGGTATTTCAAACTATGCAAACTGCCATTTATGAGTTTATAAATAACACAAAATGGACCAATACTAAAATTCAAAATGAAGAGCGTATTGAATGTACATTTGTTATTAATATCAGTAAAAAAATATCTAATGATGAGTTTGAAGGTTCTATTCAAATTCAGAGTACTCGCCCAGTTTATGGGACTTCTTACAAATCAACTTTATTCAATTATGTGGATAATAATTTTAGGTTCAAATACTTAGAATATCAGTCTTTAGAATTCTCGGAATCAACACATATGTCTAACCTTACCTCAGTTTTAGCGTTTTATGTTAATATTGTTTTAGGATTAGATTTTTCAACTTTTTCGGAAGAAGGAGGGAATGAGTATTATAATGTTGCACAGAAAATTGTAAGTAATGCTCAGAATGCTAGAGAAACAGGTTGGAAGGCTTTTGAGAGTGATAAAAACAGATATTGGTTAGCGCATGATTTAATGGATCAAAGGTATTCGGATTACAATATGTGTATGTACCGTTATCATAGAACAGGAATGGATAAGTTAGCAGAAGAGCCAGATGATGCTCGTTATGAAATTACTGAAGCCTTGGAGAGTTTGAAAAGTATCTACCGTGAGAATGCTTCTGCATTCATACTTAAGTTGTTTTTTGATGCTAAATCTGATGAAATTGTTAAGATTTATTCTGAAGCATTTCCTAATGAAAAAGCTAGGATTGTTAAAACTTTAGTTGAGATAGACCCTTCTCATTCTACAAAGTATCAGGCGATTTTAAAATCAGATGATAGCGGTAGATGATAAAAAGTCTACACATTAAAAACTATGCTTTATTAAAAGATGTATCTATACAGTTTCAGAAAGGATTTACTGTAGTTTCTGGAGAAACTGGGGCTGGTAAATCAATTATGTTGGATGCATTATCTCTTCTTTTAGGGAAGCGAGTAGAGCGATTTTCAGAAGATGAAAATATTCCGAAAAGTATTATTGAAGGCGTATTTTTGATTGACGCTTCCAAAAAACAATTTTTTACAGATAATGATTTAGATTTTGAAGAAGAAACGCTTGTAAGAAGAGAGATAAGTCAGAAGGGAAAAAGCCGTGCATTTATAAATGATACTCCTGTGCTGCTTAATACTCTAACTGCTTTTGGAAAGCAGATAATTGAGATTCATGCTCAACATCAATCCGTATTATTAAAAGATGAAGTTGCTCAATTTAAGTTGATTGATCAGTTAGCAAAATCGGAAAAAGAACTAGACAATTATCAGCAGGAATTAAAAACCTATAGGAGCTTAAAGTCAGAGTTGAGTATCATAAATAATTCTGGAAGTTTATCGGCTACTGAATTGGAATTTTTACAATATCAGTTTGATGAATTAAGTACAGCAAATTTATCGCTAAACGAAAAGGAAGAATTAGAAGATAAAATATCTCTTTTAGAAAATGTGGATGGTATTGCATCTGCAATATCAGAAAGTGAAATATTATTCAATAATGAACAAGGTGTTTTGTCTTCAATTTCGAATATTAAAAGAAGACTTTTGGAATTTGATTCTTTTACTGAATTATCGGAAAGGGTAGAGAGTGTTTTGATAGAGCTCAATGATATTAATGCAGAATTATCTGAAATAAACAATAAGTTGGAGGCTGACCCAGGGCAGTTGTTAACCCTAAATAATCGTTTAGATATTTTGAATAATTTGTTGCAAAAACACAGAAAGCAATTTATTGAAGAATTGATTGATTTCAAAGATGAAATAGAACAAAAGATTCAAATCTCATCTTCTTTTGAAGTACAATTAATTGCAAAAGAAAAGAAAATCACTAAGCAGTTGCTAGTTTTAAAAACTGCAGCTGAAATGCTAGATAAAAAGCGGATTAAGATATTGCGAAAGGTGGAAAAGGAAATTGAACATCATTTGCAACATTTAGGTATGCCTTATGCTCAGTTTAAAGTCACTTTAACAATTACTGATACTTTCCATAATAATGGAAGTACTAATATTGCTTTTCTGTTTTCAGCTAATAAAGGAAGTGCTTTGCAAGAAGTTGCAAAAGTTGCTTCTGGAGGTGAACTTTCTCGCTTAATGTTGGCAATAAAGTACATTACTGCACAATCATCCAAGGTAAATACACTAGTTTTTGATGAAATTGACACAGGAGTAAGTGGTGAAATTGCAAGTTTGATGGGGGATATGATGCTTGAAATCAGTAAAACTAATCAGCTTATTTCGATATCACATTTACCCCAAATAGCATCAAAGGCAAACATACATTTAAAGGTAGTAAAAACGGTAAATAATAGCAATACAGTTTCGGATGTAATTGTGTTGAATGATGAACAAAGAATAGAAGAAATAGCTAAACTTTTAAGTGGTAAAAAATTAACTAAAGCAGCATTTGACAATGCTGTGGAATTATTAAATCAATAAGTTTATATTTGCAAAATAAATTATACAAAATGGCAAACAATATTTTAAAAGGAAAGAGAGGAATTATTTTTGGAGCATTAGATAGTAAATCTATCGCTTGGAAAGTTGCACAGCATGCACATGCTGAAGGAGCAACATTTGTACTTACTAATGCGCCAATTGCTTTGCGTATGGGTACAATTAACGAATTGGCTGAAGAAACAGGTTCAATTGTTATTCCAGCTGATGCAACTTCAATGGAGGATTTAAAAGCATTGTATGAAGGTGCTATGGAAGAGTTAGGAGGGAAGATTGACTTTGTATTGCATTCTATTGGGATGTCAGTAAATGTGCGTAAAGGAAGAGCATATTACGAACAAAATTATGATTGGAACATGAAGGGGTATGATGTTTCTGCTTTATCTTTTCATAAAACTATGCAAGCTGCTTGGGAGTTAGATGCACTTAGTGAGTGGGGTTCAGTTGTTGGACTTTCTTATATTGCTGCACAAAGAGTATTTCATACTTACAATGATATGGCAGATAATAAAGCTATGCTAGAGTCAATTGCTAGAAGTTTTGGGTATCACTATGGGTTAAGAAGAAAAGTAAGAGTAAATACTATTTCTCAATCACCAACTGATACTACTGCAGGAAGTGGTGTGGCTGGTTTTGATGGTTTTTATAGGTTTGCAAATGACTTATCTCCTTTAGGAAATGCTACTTCTGATGAGTGTGCTGATTACTGTATATCAATGTTCTCTGATTATACAAGAAAAGTAACTATGCAGAATTTATTCCATGATGGAGGGTTCTCCTTTACAGGAATGAGTGAAACAGCAATGGATACTTATCTTAAAGTAATGTCAGACGAGAAGTCAGGAAAGTAATATGCTATATAAAATAGTGTATTATATTTTTCAGCTTTTTCCTAGTTTGAAAAAGTGGTTTTGGGAAAAGTGGTACACTGTTTTGGCTGACAAAGCAAATGATCCTGATTTAAGGTTTATGAATTACGGCTATCTTAGCAATGATTTATCACTAATTTTAAGTGCAGAGGATGAGAAGGATAGATATTCTATTCAATTGTATCATTATGTAGCTTCTCAAATTGATTTAAAAGGATTGAAGGTTTTGGAGGTAGGTTCTGGTAGAGGAGGAGGATCAGCTTATATTTCAAAATATCTTAATGTTTCAGAAATGATTGGGGTTGATATTTCGCCTACAGCTGTGGAATTATGCAATAAAATTTACAATATCAATAATTTGACTTTTAAGCTTGGTGATTCTGAAAACTTACCTTTTGATGATAATACTTTTGATGCTATCGTTAATGTTGAATCCTCACATTGTTATGCCTCAATGAGTAATTTTTTAAAGGAAGCAAAACGAGTATTAAAACCTGAAGGATATTTTCTTTTTTGTGATTTAAGAAGAAAGGAGTATTTGGAGGAAATGTTTGGTGCTATCAATACAAATGGTTTTAGGATAATTGAAAAAAAGGACATTACACCTAATATTATTGAAGCATCAATTAAAATGACGGATGCTCGTAAAGAGGTTATCAAAAATTTGAAAGTAGAAAGTTGGTTTAAAAAAATACTAGAATCTTTTTCTGCTACTGATGGAAGTAAGGTACATCAATCCTTTAAGGATGGCTACATGAAATATTATAGTGCCTATTGCCAAGTGGATAAATAAATAATAAAAGGGAGCTTAATTCTCCCTTTTTTTTATTTTTGACCATATGAATAAGCCAATTTGTTTATGGTCCTGCCCAAGAAATGTTTCAACAGCACTCATGTATGCTTTTGCGCAAAGAGCGGATACAAAAGTTTTTGACGAACCTTTATATGCTCATTACCTTAAAGTGAGTGGAGCAAAGCATCCTGCAAGAGAGCAAGTGCTACAAGCTTTAGAAAATAATGGGAACAAGGTGGTGCAAGAAGTAATTCTTCAGAAAAGTGATAAGTTATTGTTTCATAAATTAATGACTCATTTTTTAATTGGAATTGATACTGAGTTTTTATCAGAAGTAATTAATATTATTTTTATTAGAAACCCTGAGGAAATCATCACTTCTTATTCCAAAGTAATTCCAAACCCAAAGATGAACGATATTGGTGTAAAGCAACAATACGAGTTGTATTTATCTTTAAAAGAAATAGGGGAACACCCAATCGTTTTGGATTCCAAATACTTGCTTAAAAATCCGGAATTGATGTTGCGTAAATTATGCAGTATTCTGGATATACCATTTGATGAAAAAATGCTTAAATGGGAGAAAGGATCAAGAAAAGAAGATGGTGTTTGGGCTAATTATTGGTACAAAAATATCCATAATTCTACTGGGTTTTTACCGTATATTAATAAAGAAATCACACTTACAGGCAGTAATGCAGAACTTGCTGAAGAGTGTTTGCCTTATTATGAATTTTTAACTACTAAATCAATACAATTATGATACAACAATTTGATAAAAGAAACAAAGATATTAAAGTATGGATTAATGGAGAATTACTCCATAGAGACCAAGCAAAAATTTCTGTATTCGACAGTGCAGTACAAGGGGGAGATGCTGTTTGGGAAGGAGTGAGAATATATGATGGGAGAATCTTTTGTTTTGAGAAGCATTTAAACAGATTAATGGAATCAGCAAAAAGTATGGATTTTGCAAATATCCCTTCTATTGAGGAAGTAAAGAAAGCAGTTTTTTCTACTTTACAAGCCAATGGTATGAAGGACGATACTCATATTAGATTAACATTAACAAGAGGGGAGAAGATAACTTCAGGAATGAATCCTAAGTTAAATCAGTTTGGTTGTACCTTAATCGTTTTAGCTGAATGGAAATCATCCATTTATTCAGGTGAAGAATTACGCTTAGTTACTTCTAATACCAGAAGAAATTCACCACTTTGTTTGGATTCAAAAATACATCACGCTAACCTAATAAATAACATCCTAGCAAAAATTGAGGCCAATCATGCTGGGGTTGATGATGCCGTAATGTTGGATTTAGATGGTTTTGTAGCTGAGACCAATGCAACTAATATTTTTATGATTAAAAATGGAGTTGTTATTACGCCTTTTCCTAAAGCATGTTTACCTGGAATTACTAGAGGATTGATTATTGAAATTTGTAAAAGTAATAATATTCCAATTATAGAACAAGATATTTCAGTAACTGAACTGTATAATGCTGATGAAGTATTTACAACTGGAACTATGGGAGAATTAGCTAGAGTAAATGAAATTGATAAAAGAAAAATAGAAAATAAGGGAGGAGTGCTAATGCAGCTCCAATCCTTATTTAGAAATTTAACAGAAATAGAAGGGGAGAGATTACTTTTCTAATTTATCCTTTTTTCGTTTTGCTTTAGGTTTTGTTATTTTCATATCTAATCCTGATTTTGCTTTATTTAGACTGACTTTTATTGTATCTCCTTCTTTTATCTGAGCACTAATTATCTCTTCTGATAATGGGTCTTCAAAATATTTTTGGATAGCACGCTTTAAAGGTCTTGCACCAAAATTTGCATCAAATCCTTTGTCTGCAATAAAGTCCTTAGCTTCCTCAGATATTTTAACGCTATAGCCTAAGGTGGCAATACGCTTAAGTAAACTATCCATTTCAATATCAATAATTTTATTAATATCTTCTTTGTCTAAACTATTGAATACAATAACATCATCAATTCTATTTAAGAATTCAGGAGAAAAAGCTCTTTTTAATGCTTTTTGAATTACCCCTTTTGAGTGAGAATCAATATTGTCTTTTTTAGCTGATGTATTGAACCCAATCCCTTGACCAAAATCATTTAATTGGCGCGCTCCAATATTGGATGTCATAATGATAATAGTGTTTTTGAAGCTAATATTTCTTCCTAAACTATCCGTCATTTGTCCGTCATCTAATGCTTGCAATAGTATGTTGAATACATCAGGATGTGCTTTCTCAATCTCATCTAGTAAAATAACTGAGTAGGGCTTTCTTCTTACTTTTTCGGTAAGTTGTCCGCCTTCTTCATACCCTACATATCCTGGAGGAGCTCCTACTAATCTGCTAACAGCAAATTTTTCCATATATTCACTCATGTCCAATCTGATAAGTGCACTTTGTGAATCAAACATTTCTTCCGATAATGCTTTGGTAAGTTGAGTTTTTCCAACACCAGTAGGTCCTAAAAAGATGAATGATCCAATTGGTTTGTTAGGGTCTTTTAGTCCAACTCTATTTCTTCTGATTGCCTTTACTACTTTTTCAACAGCTTCATCTTGCCCGATAATTTTTGTCTTAATACTATCGGTCATTGACAGTAGTTTCTTTCTTTCTTGTGAAGCAACTCTTTGTACAGGAATTCCAGTCATAATAGAAACTACATCTGCTACATTTTCTTCTGAGACTGTTTCCTTATGGGCTTTTAATTCTTTTTCCCAAATGTCTTTTGCATGATCAAGTTGTGCAGTATGTTTTTTCTCATTATCTCTAAGTTCAGCTGCAATTTCAAACTTTTGTTTTTTAATTGCATCTTTCTTTTTGATTGTTATTTTTTCTAAGCTTTCTTCTAAATCAGTAATATTCTTAGGTACTTTAATATTAGTGATATGAACTCTTGATCCTGCCTCATCCATTGCATCAATTGCTTTGTCCGGCAAAAAACGATCATTCATATATCTGTCGGTAAGTAATACACAGGATTTAATAGCGTCATCCGTATAAATAACATTGTGGTGCTCTTCATACTTAAACTTAATATTCGTTAGGATTTCAATTGTCTCTTCAATAGTGGTAGGTTCAACCATTACTTTTTGAAATCTTCTTTCTAATGCGCCATCTTTTTCAATATGCTGACGGTATTCATCCAAAGTTGTAGCACCTATACATTGCAGTTCTCCTCTTGCAAGGGCAGGCTTAAACATATTGGAAGCGTCTAATGATCCTGAAGCGCCACCAGCACCTACTAAAGTGTGGATTTCATCAATAAATAGAATGATGTCAGGATTCTTCTCTAATTCGTTAATTATACCTTTCATTCTCTCTTCAAATTGCCCTCTGTATTTTGTTCCTGCAACTAAGGCAGCTAAGTCAAGCATTACAATTCGTTTGTTGAACAGGATTCTAGAAACTTTCCTTTGCACTATTCTTAGCGCTAATCCTTCAGCAATTGCTGATTTCCCAACTCCAGGTTCTCCCACCAAAATAGGATTATTCTTTTTTCTTCTGCTTAATATTTGTGAAACCCTTTCTATTTCTTTGTCACGCCCTACGATAGGATCGAGTCTTCCTTCTGTAGCATATTTTGTTAAATCCCTTCCAAAATTATCTAAAACTGGTGTAGCGCTAATTGAAGTTGATTTTGGTTTTTCAGGAGTTGAAGGACCGAAAATATCGTCATCATTTTCTTCATCATCACCTAAGTCATCATGTTTAGAGCTAATATCAATATTATGTTCTTCATATTCTTCAAGGATGATTTCATAATTTAGGTGCAAATGCTTAAATGAAATAGTTACGATATTACTGTCATCTAGCAAGATAGCCAGCAAAACATGTATTGTTCTAATTTCTTCTTCACCAAGATTCTTGCGTTCCATTATTGATTTTTTAAGAATTCGTTCTGTTTGCTTCTTAAAGTCAATACTGTCTTTGTCAATATTTATTCTGCTATCTCTTTTTGTGATATTGCTTTCAATGATTACTCGCAAATCTTTAGGGTCAATACCTAAACCTTTTAGTACAGTAATTGCTGTCCCGCCACCTTCTCGTAAGATGCCTAAAAACAGGTGTTCAACCCCTATACTCTCATTGCCTAACCTAATCACTTCCTCCCTTACATAGGTAAAAACATCCTTCATTCTATTTGAAAATCCTGTATTCATAACTTAGTATTTATAATTTGACTTAAAATCTTTTGCAAGATAGTTACTAAAATCGCATATTCTACAATAGTATTACCTCATTTTTTTTAACAAATATTGTTCATAACTTAAGGGGTAAAAACTGAACGATTTACTATCATAAAATACGTAAATTTCTTTTATTTGTTACCTTAACGTAAAAAGAAAAATATATGTCATTAGGCGAAAAAATTATTCCTATCAATATTGAGGAAGAGATGAAATCAAAGTACATTGATTATTCAATGTCAGTTATTGTCTCAAGAGCTTTACCAGATGTTAGAGATGGGTTAAAACCAGTACACAGGAGGGTTTTATTCGGAATGCATGAATTAGGAATAAAGTCCAATACAGCTTATAAAAAATCAGCAAGAATTGTAGGGGAGGTGCTTGGTAAATTTCATCCGCATGGTGATACATCCGTTTATGATGCTATGGTGCGTATGGCTCAGCCTTGGAGTTTGCGTTATATGCTGGTTGACGGACAAGGGAATTTTGGTTCGGTTGATGGTGATAATCCAGCAGCAATGCGTTATACTGAGGCAAGAATGCGTAAGACAGCAGAGGATATGTTGTTGGATATTGATAAGGAAACGATCGATTGGAACTTAAATTTTGATGACACTTTAAAAGAGCCGTCTGTTTTGCCAGCAAGAATACCTGCTTTGCTTTTAAATGGAGCAACTGGTATTGCGGTAGGTATGGCAACTAATATGCCACCACATAACATTACTGAGGTTGTGAATGGCACACTTGCTTATATTGAGAAAAGAGGTGATTTGGAAATTTCTGATTTAATGGAGCATGTTAAAGCACCTGATTTCCCAACAGGAGGTACTATCTATGGTTTTGATGGAGTTCGTTCTGCATTCGAAACAGGTAGAGGTCGTATTGTAATTAGAGCAAAAGTAAGATTTGATGAGTCAGGTACTAGAGAGCAGATTATTGTTGATGAGATTCCCTACATGGTGAACAAGGCCAATATGATTAAGCATACTGCCGACTTAGTAAATTCTAAAAAGCTGGATGGTATTGCTGATATTAGGGATGAATCAGATAGAAATGGAATGCGTATCGTATATGATTTAAAGCGTGATGCAATTCCTAATATTGTACTAAACAAATTATATAAGTACACAGCTCTACAGTCTTCATTTTCAGTAAATAACATTGCATTGGTTAAAGGAAGGCCACAGTTATTGAACTTAAAAGAATTGATTGGTCATTTTGTAGACCATAGGCATGAAGTTTTAGTTAGAAAAACAAAATACGAATTATCAGCTGCTGAAAAAAGAGCGCATATTCTAGAAGGTTTATTAATCGCACTTGATAATTTAGATGCAGTAATTAAGTTAATTCGTTCTTCTCGTACTCCTGAGGATGCAAGAAACGGATTGATAAGTAACTTTAAATTATCAGAAGCACAAGCAAGAGCAATTCTTGACTTAAGATTACAGAAGCTTACTGGTCTTGAAATGGATAAGATTAAGGCTGAGCATGCTGAAATCATGGAGAAAATCAAGCAATTAAACTTAATATTATCAGATGAGGATTTAAGATACACTATGCTTTCTGATGATTTGAAAGAGGTAAAAGAAAAGTATGGTGATGAAAGAAGATCAAACATTGAATATTCTGCATCAGAAGTAAGTATTGAAGATATGATACCGAATGAGGAAGTATTGATTACTATTTCTCATTTAGGATACATCAAAAGAACATCATTAAGCGAATACCGATCTCAAAATAGAGGAGGAGTAGGGAGTAAAGGTGCTACCACTAGAGATGAAGATTTTGTAGAAGAAATGGTAATGGCAAATAATCATGATTACATGTTATTCTTTACTGAGCAAGGTAAATGTTTCTGGTTAAAAGTTTATGAAATTCCTGAAGGAGGAAAAACAGCTAAAGGTAGAGCAATTCAGAATATGATTAACTTGCCTAAGGATGATAAAGTTATGGCTTATATCAACACTAAGGACTTGAAAGATGAGGAGTATATCAATTCTCATTATATCGTTATGTGTACTAAGAAAGGAGTAATTAAGAAAACTTCTTTGGAACAGTATTCTCGTCCTAGAACAAATGGAATTAATGCAATTACTATCCGTGAGGGAGATCAATTATTAGAAGCAAAAATGACTACTGGTAAATCTCAAATTATGATGGCTGTTAAATCAGGTAAGTCTATCAGGTTTGAAGAAGAAAAAGTAAGGTCAATGGGTCGTACTGCTGCAGGGGTAAGAGGAATTAGGTTACCTTCAGAGGATGATGAAGTAATCGGAATGATTTGTATTAATGATATGGAGTCAAGCGTATTGGTTGTGTCAGAAAACGGATACGGAAAACGATCGGCTGTTGAGGATTACAGAATTACCAATAGAGGTGGTAAAGGAGTAAAAACTATCAATGTAACTGAAAAAACAGGAGGATTAATTGCACTTAAAAATGTAACTGATGCTGATGATTTGATGGTAATTAACAAATCAGGAATCACAATTAGAATTGGTGTTGATACTTTAAGAGTAATGGGTAGAGCAACTCAAGGAGTTAAAATTATCCGATTAAGAGATGAAGACAGTATTGCTTCTGTAGCTAAAGTTTCCAAATGGGAAGAGGCTGAGGAAGTGCTTTTAGATGAAGATGGAAATGTAATTGAATCTGAAGTAGTTGAAGGTGCTGAAACGCCAGAAACTGAAACTTCAACTGAAGAAAATACAGAAGATAATAATACGAACGAAACAACAGAAGAAAATGAAGAAAACTAATCTTTTTGCAGCAGTATTACTGTTTGCAACAACGCTAGTAGCACAGGATATTACTGAAACTACTTTAGTAAAAGCAGCAAGTACTGACCCTATGGATATTCCTTATGAAAAATGGGAATTACCGAATGGTTTAAGAGTATTAATTCATGAAGATCATTCTGATCCTATTGTTCAGGTTCATGTTACTTACCATGTGGGAAGTAATAGAGAAGCAGCTGGAAAATCAGGGTTTGCTCACTTTTTTGAACACATGATGTTTCAGGGTTCGGAGCATGTTGCTGATGAAAGGCATTTCAAAATTGTAAGTGATGCTGGTGGTGCTATGAATGGTAATACTACTTCTGATAGAACGGTTTATTTCCAAACTGTACCAACTAATTATTTAGAAACTGCTTTGTGGTTGGAGTCCGACAGAATGGGCTTTATGCTAAATGCAGTAACTCAGGAGAAGTTTGAAAACCAAAGAGATGCAGTAAAGAATGAAAAGTATCAAAATCAGATAAACCGCCCTTATGGAATGAGTTCTGAAATTTTAGGACAAACTTTATATCCACCGTCTCATCCTTATAACTGGCCAGTAATTGGTTATGTTGATGATTTGGATAGAGCAACCTTACAAGACTTAAAAGACTTCTTTTTAAGATGGTATGGTCCTGATAATGCAATATTAACTATTTCAGGAGATGTTACTTCTGAAGAGGTTATGCCTTTAGTTGAAAAGTACTTTGCTTCTATAAATAGAGGAACAAAACCAGTAAGAAGGCAAAAAGCAAGCACACCAAGGCTTTCTTCTGATGTCTACACAGGTTATACTGATAATGTGTATTTACCTTTAACTGATTTTGTTTTTCCTACTGTACCTAATCATCATAAAGATGAACCTGCTTTGGATATGTTGGCTGCTTTAATGGGGGATGGAAATAACTCTATTTTCTACAAGAACTTTGTGAAATCTGAAAAAGCTATTCAAGCTTCTGTAAGTCATCCTTGTCGCGAGTTGGCTGGTGAGTTTCACTTTACAGTACTTACTTATCCTGATTGGCAAGAGGACCCAGGAATTTATTTCAATAATATTGAGGCAGACATCAGAAATACGATTGCTGAGTGGGAAGAAATAGGATTTACGGATGATGAGTTGGCTATGGTAAAAACAGAAATGGAAACTATGATGATTGGCCAAAAAACATCAGTTGCATCCAAAGCATCCGCTATTTCGTCAATGGAATGGTTGGGTAGAGGAAGGTATAATATTTCAAGTTCTATACAACAATATCAAAAAGTAACCAGGGAAGATGTAATGCGTGTGTTTAATAAATACATCAAAAACAAAAAAGCAGTAATTGCTGTTGTTCGTCCTAAAAGCCCGTTTGTAAAGGAGCTAGACTCTATTATTAGTGTTAATCCTCATTCAAACTTAATATTGAAGGACGATCCACAATATCAAGGGTTGGTTTACAATCGCCCTGCTGATGATTTTGACAGAGCTATACAGCCAACTGCAGGAACTCCAAAAGTACCACAAGTGCCAAAGTATTATAAAACTACTTTTTCGAATGGTATTCAGGTAATCGGGACACAAACATCAGAAACGCCAAAGGTTTACTTAAGGTTAACACTTAAAGGTGGTTCTCTTTTGGAAGAAGATAAAAAGGTTGGTTTAGCTGATTTTACGGCTAGTATGATGAATGAAAGTACTAAAAGTAAAGATGCTGAAGCAATTAGTGTTGCTTTAAGGAAATTAGGGAGTTCTATTTCGTTTTACACTAGTGGTACCGAAACATATATGTACATTGAAAGTATGACTAAAAACCTAGATGCCACTTTAGTTTTAGCAAAAGAAAAGTTATTTGAACCTGCTTTTACTGCTGAGGATTTTAAATTAGTGAAAAAACAAAATTTAGAAGGTTTGGAATCTCAGAAAAAGAATGCCCAATATTTAGCAAGTTCTGCATTTCAAAATAAATTGTTTGGAGAAACTCCTTTTGGAAGAACAGCAACAAGCAAAACAATGAAAAAGATTAAGCTGAAAGATATTCAAGCTTATTATGATGCGTTCTATTCTCCTAAAGTTGCCTCATTAGTAGTAGTAGGGGATATTGATGAAACAAGCATATTGTCAAAATTAGATTTCTTAAAAGGGTGGGAAGGTGCTGCAGTAAATGTGCCAACAGCTGCTGATTTTGAATATCCTGCTGAAGTAGAAACACAAATCTATTTAATTGATAAGGAGGGTGCTTCACAATCAAATATATTTTTAGGGCATAAAGCGGATAAATTTGATGTTGCTGGCGATCACTTTAAATCCAATATTATGAACTACCCATTGGGTGGTGGTGCTAGTGGTAGATTATTTCTAAACTTAAGAGAGGACAAAGGATATACGTATGGTGTGTACTCTTTCTTTAGAGCTTCAAAATACACAGGAGCATTTACGGTATTTTCATCTGTGAAAACGGAAGCGACTGATAGTGCTTTGGTAGAGATGTTCAATGAGTTGAATGCAATGACAACTACTGGAGTTACTGCTGATGAATTGGCGTCTACAAAAAGTTCAATGTTGAATAGTGAAGCTTTGGAGTACGAATCGCCAGGGCAGAAGATAGGTTTCTTGAACAAGATGTTAAAGCATGATTTGGACGAGAGTTTTATTGATGCTCAAACTGAAGTGTTGAACAACATTACTTTGGATGAGATTAATGCATTGGCAAAAGCTAAAATTCATCCAGAAAAAATGACCATTGTAATTGTAGGAAATAAGTATTTAATTAAGAAAAAATTACAAAACTTAATATCAAATACTGATGGTGTAAAATATAACTTTAAAGTAACTGAAATTAAACTATAGAAATTATGATAAAAAAAGGAATATTAACACTAGTATTAACTGTAATTAGTACTGTAATATTTGCGCAATCGCAAAATATAACTAGCTCAGCTATTATCTTTAAGCAATATAACTCTGAAAAAGATAAAGAAAAGAAAGCCACTAAGATTAGTGAGGCAAAAAAATATATTGATTTAGCATTTCAAAATGCTTCTACATCAGATGAACCAAAGATGTGGATGTATAGGGCTCAGGTTTATAGAGCAATTGCTATTAGTCATTCAGCTTTAGATGAGAATGCAATTTTTAAAGCAACAGAATCTTATATTAAATGCATGCAGCCACATCCAAAGAAAAAAAATAAAATTATTATTTATAAGAAATGGCCTAAAGAAGAAGTTTTAGAAGGAATAGTGCAGTGTGGTTATAAGTTATATAATAAAGCAATTGAAGAGCATAAGGCAGGAAACTATAATAGTGCTCTAAAGCACTATTCAACTATCTTTAATATCATTCCACTAGATGAAGAGGATCAATTAAAAAGAAGAAATATCACAAGAGAAACTATATTGTATTATTCTTATTCATCTACTTATAAGATGAAAGATAATGCAAAATCAAAAGAAATTCTTCAGGAACTAATTGATATTAACTTTAATGAACCTGCTATTTTTGTTTACATGTGCAACATATTTATTGAAGAAGAAAATACTGATAAAGCATTAGAATATTTAGCTGCGGGGAGAAGTATGTTTGAAGATGATCAAAGCCTTCTCAATGCTGAAATTAATCTATACATTAGATTGGATAGAACTTCTGAATTGATTGAAAAATTAGGGGAAGCTATTGCTTTAGATGAAGAAAATGAGTTATTGTATTTCAATAGAGGTACAATT
>Ga0308011_10000429_pt1 | contig 22438 bp, 15 predicted proteins | sample Neamet177_FD_203144 | JGI IMG/M metagenome (GOLD analysis project Ga0308011, IMG submission 203144) | Marine microbial communities from water near the shore, Antarctic Ocean - #177 | ecosystem: Environmental > Aquatic > Marine > Unclassified | place: Southern Ocean | collected 2014-07-25 | reverse complement strand
TATGTATTAGAAATGGTAAAAATAATTCAATTGCCATCTCGTAAGGTAACCCGCATTGATTTAACTGAAGTTGAGGACCTACAACAATAACAGAACGACCAGAATAATCTACTCGTTTACCTAATAAATTTTGTCGAAATCGACCTTGTTTTCCTTCAATAATATCAGCTAAAGATTTTAAGGGTCTTCTGTTAGCATCTAATACTTTGGAACCACGTTTACCATTATCAATAAGGGTATCCACAGCTTCTTGAATCATTCTTTTTTCAGTTGTAATAACAATATTAGGAGCATGTACTGATAATAACCGACCCAATCTTTTATTTCTTAGAATAATTTTTCGATAAAGTTCATTTAAATCTGAAGTAGCAAATCGACCACTATCCAGTTTTACCATTGGTCGAAGACCTGGAGGTAGAACAGGAAGAAAATTTAAGATCATCCATTCAGGTCTTGTATTTGTTGTTAAAAAATTTTCATATATACGAATTCTTTTAATAGCATCTTCAACTACCTTTGTAGCGTTCGAACAAAACATTATATTTCGATTACTTTCAATTTCTACCTTTAAATTAATTTTTTTTAATCGGTCATATAAAATTTCAGTTCCTTCAAGTTTTTTACCATAAACAAATCCCTCATCGTTAAAAAAAAAGTCTTCGTAGTCAAAAAATTCCGGATCTCTACCATAAACAAGACCTTCAATATTGGTTACTGAAGAAGCTAAAATAGCTGACAAGAAACTTGGGGATCCCTTTAAATACCAAATATGTAGAACAGGTGCCAATAATTTAATATACCCCATTCGATGGCGTCTTACCCTTGATTCTGTTACTTCTACACCACAAACTTCACAAATTAAAGTATCCTCTTCTTTATGCTTATATCGTCCACAAGTACATTCCCAATTTTTAACAGGTCCAAAAATTTTCTCACAAAATAGCCCATCTTTTTCAGGTTTGTGTGTTCGATAATTGATTGTTTCAGGTTCAATTACTTCCCCAACAATTTTACCATTAGGCAAAGTTTTTTCACCCCACTCTTTAATACGTTCAGGAGAAGCTAAATTAATTTTTACATATTCAAATTCTTGTTTCACTTTTTTCATTTTTTTAAGTTTATTTTTATAATTTTGAAATAAGATTTGTTTATTATAAAAGTTTTGATTTAATCAAAGTCATTAAATTAACTTTATAGGATGCCATTTCCCCATTATCTAATTTTCCAATTTGATATGTCGTGATATCTAACCCTAATGAATTCAATTCACGAAGTAAAACTTTAAACGACTCAGGAACACCAGGTTTTGGTATTGGGCGCCCTCTAATAATAGCATTAAATACTTCATGCCTTCCACTAATATCATCAGATTTTACTGTCAATAATTCTTGAAGAGTATAGGCTACACCAAAAGCTTCTAAAGCCCAAACCTCCATTTCACCAAATCTTTGACCCCCATGTCTTGACTTACCTCCTAAAGGTTGTTGAGTAACCAAAGAATAGGGGCCTGTCGAACGTGCATGCATTTTTTTATCTACCAGATGAATAAGTTTTAAAATATAAGGTTTTCCTACCATGATAGAATTATCAAAAAATTCTCCAGTTCTTCCATCTGTTAATATAACTTTACCGGGAGAAGATGAATTAAAAAGCCAAGGCTTGTTAGTTTTTTTAGAAGCTTCCCGCAATTTTTTATTTATTAGGATACGAGAAGCTTCAGGTCTATACATCTCATCAAAAGGCAACACTTTAAACCTACGGTTTAAATAATCTCCAGCAAACCCTAATAAACATTCAAATAGCTGACCTACATTCATTCTAGAGGGTACGCCTAAAGGATTTAAAATAACATCAACTATTGTACCATCAGGTAAAAATGGCATGTCTTCTGTTGGTATAATTTTTGAAATAACTCCTTTATTACCATGACGTCCTGAAATCTTATCACCAATTCTTATTTTTTTTATTTGCGCTAGTGAAATACAAATCCATTGATCTACACCAATTGGTAAACTATCTCCTTTATCCCGTGAAGCAGTTTGTATTTCAATCACACGTCCTGAAATTCCATTAGGAACTCGTAGCGAAGTATCTTCGGGTTCAGGAGACTTAATATTAAATATTGCTCGTAATAATTTACTTTCAGGTAATTCGTCTGATTCTTTTATTGGAGTGATCTTTCCAATCAAAATATCACCAGCATTAACAAAACTCCCTTTTTTTACGATACCATTTTCGTCTAAATGAGATAGTGCTTCTACTTCAATGTGAGGAATTTTTGCTGTTATTTCTTCTAAGCCAATATTATTGTCAATGATTTGAAGTTCATATCTTTCTATATGAATTGAAGTAAGAAGATCCTCTTGTACTAATTTTTCACTTACCAAAATGGCATCTTCATAATTATAACCTTCCCATGGCATATAAGCTACAGTTAAATTTTGCCCTAATGCTAGTTCTCCACCATCAGTGCCAGGTCCATCAGCAATAATCTGACCTGGTTTAACCGTTTCTCCAGCCCAAATTAGTGCTTTTTGGTTAATGATCGTTTCTTGATTTGACCTACGATATTTATCTAAAAAGTAAACTTTTGAACTTCCAAGATTTTTCTTATCAAAAATTATAATCCGATCTGCTGAAACTGAATGGACAATCCCTTCTAATAAATTTATTAGAACTACTTGAGAATCTGCCGCAATTTGATGTTCAATACCTGTACCAATAATTGGTTTCTGTGGATATAATAATGGGACAGCTTGTCTTTGCATATTTGAACCCATTAAGGCACGATTCGCATCGTCGTGTTCTAGAAAAGGTATCAATGATGCACCAGCAGCAATAATTTGTATAGGAGAAACAGCTATAAAATTAACACTCGCAGCATCAACAATTATAAATTCTCCACAAAAACGTACAGGAACAGATTTGCTTTGAAAAAAATTATCTTTTGTTAATAAAACATCTCCAGATGCAACATTATAGATTGCTTCTTTTTCAGCTGTTAAATAAATTGGAGCTGATTTTTTCATAACTTTTCCTTTATAGACACGTAAAAAAGGAGTTGTAATAAAACCATATTCATTAATTTTAGCATGAGTTGCCAATGAAGCGATTAAACCAGCTTTTTGTCCTTCTGGTGTTTCAATCGGACACAAACGTCCGTATTGAGTTGGATGGATATCTCGTGCAGCAAAACTAACATGTTCACTATTCAACCCGCCAGGGCCTAAAGAGCTGATTCTACGTTTATGAGTAAGTTGTGCTAAAGCATTTATTTCATCAAAGTATTGTGATAGAGGACTTAGTCCGAAAAATTCTCTAATAACCGATGTTAAAACTTTTGAGTTAACTAAAATACTAGGCATTAAGATTTCTTCTAAAGGACTTTCTTCATTCTGGATTTTATTAGCTCTAATCTTGCTAATTTTTCCTTTACTCAGTTTTTCTTTTTCAGTTTTAGTTTTCTTAGTTGGAGTACGTTTTTTTTTTTTTTTTACTCTAAATATGTCCGCAGTTAAATTTTCATTGGTTATGATATTTTTCTGTAATCTAGTAAGAGCTACCCTTATTTGAAGTTGTAAAAGTTCACCTACTGAACGTACTCTTCTATTTTCTAAATTATCTATATCATCAAGTTTTTCATTATAGAAGCTAATATGAATTAATTTATCAAGAGCTCGTAACATATCTAAGGAAGTTAAAAGTCGTACATTTAATGGTAAATTAAGTCCTAATTTTTTATTCAGTTTAATACGTCCAACCTCACCTAGATCATAGGAATTCTTATTTAATATTCTGTTATTTATAAGCTCTCGAACCCGAAAAACTGCTGCTAGTAAACTTTTGTTATAACTTCCAAAAGTAGTTTTACGAAACATCTTGTCATAAACTACCAAATTAAGAGACTTCATACTTTGACGAAGAAATTCATAATTTTGAACCGTTTGATAAATTTCATGTTCCTCTAACGACAGTCCGACGAAAAACCAATTTATTGGAATTTTGTATTGCTTATCAAATTTGACCCAAATCAAATTATATTCTAATTCAAATGTTAACCAAGAACCATATTTTGAAATAAAAGTAGCTTCGTAAAAAACTTTTTTTTCTTTCTGAGTTCGTTTATAATATATGCCTGGGCTTCGAATTATTTGGCTAACAATAACTCGTTCACATCCATTAAAGATAAAAGTTCCTTTTTCTGTCATTAAAGGGATTTCACCAAAAAATACTCTCTCCTTAGGAGAAAAGTCTTCTATTTGTACTTTACCCTTATCTACCGTCTCGTTTTTTTTCAACGACATAAGGACATAAACCCTTAAATTATAGTTCCCTTTTTTTTTGAATGCATTTAAAATAGTAAATTTAGGGTAATATATTTTATATTCTTGACCATAAATTATTAATTCAATACCACTTTTTTTATTTAATATTGAAGGGTAGTTTGATAACTCTTGTGGTAAACCTTCAGCTAAAAACCAACAAAAACTTATTCGTTGAAGCTCTGATAAATCTGGAAGAATTATAGGAAATTGTTGCTTTTTAGTTTCTAAAGTATTTTTCATAATCTCTCTAAAGTTTTATTCTATATTTATGCTGTATTTAAGTGGGATATTATAAAAAAATATAAGTCTATGAAATTTGAGCTTTAGTAAAAATTTTCCATAAGTTTGATTTTTTCCTATTGGCTGTATTTGTCTGTAACACGTTTTTCTTTTTTGCTTTATCAATTTGACTACAAGCAACAAATAAAGACTGTCGTAAAAGTAAAAGATTTTGATTATTTGGTTCAAGAGAAAATTGTTCTAACGTACTAAGATAAATTTTTTTTGAAGTTTTAACTAAAGTCTTATATGAATTATTTTGAATTTGATTTCTTTTATTTATTTTTATACGTTTTTTTGCTGATTTGTTATTTGCCATTTCCAATTAACCTCAAAAAAATAAATATTAATATATAGTATTATTATATATTATACATCAAGCTTAAGCAAGTTTTATTAAATTTCACTTAAGATTCTAAAAGGAGAGAGTCGGATTCGAACCCACGGAACGCGTAAACGTTCATCTGATTTCAAATCAGACGCAATCGACCATCTCTGCCATCTCTCCACTGAATAAACGCTTATAAAAATATATTTAGTTAATTTTTTATTATTAACTATATATATTTTTTTATTTTAATAAATGTCTTTTTACAAATATTATTGCCACTTAATAGAAGCAGGGTTAGGGTTTTTACCAATTGAAAAATCTCTTTTTCCAACTGGAGTCCTACCTTCATTTGATGTTTCAGGAAAAACACCATCTTTTGGATGTAAGAATTGAATTTCTCCACCAGGAAAAATTCTATAAATTTTATACTCTTTTATCTTTAATTTTCGTAATTGAGTACCTAATGCAAGGCATTGCTCTTTACGCGCAAGATATAAAAGATTTTGCCCTTTTAGCATCAAAGCAGTCCCAGCCGTTGGCATTTCAAATAATTGCTCTGTTGGAGCATTCCAAGTAATAACATACTTTTCTTCAAACTCAGCTGAACGTAACCAACCACCAGTACTACCACCAAAAACGGGCATATATTTGCTAGGAAAAATTGCCATTTTATCTAGATAAAAATTTAATCAGAAAATTTAATGAGTTTAGATAGTCTAGCGGAGGCCGGATTTGAACCTGCGACCTTCGGGTTATGAGCCCAACGAGCTACCTACTGCTCTACTCCGCAAAAAGTATTTAGAGCCTAGTTCTATTTTTACAAGACTGATCTTTTATTAATCAATCGGGACGGCAGGATTTGAACCTGCGACACCCTGCTCCCAAAGCAGATACGCTACCAAACTGCGCTACGTCCCGAAAATGGATGGCATACTATGATAGTATACCATTATTAAATAAATACTATCAAGAAATTTTATTTATTCTCCATTTAATAAAAACTCCAAATTTACGATGCCGCTTCTTTAGCTGCATACATAACTTCTAAAGTAATAGTTTCCATTTTTTGTTGCTGAGCAAATTTTTCCGTATTACGTTTAATTTTACCTCGAACAAAGCCTGGGATTTTTGTTAATTCTGTCTGGGCTGCTAAATCCCATTTTATTTCTAAATCTTGTACACCTGCTGATAACCCAGCACTTAAAATTTCTTTTGTATCATGTCCACCAAAAATTTCTAACAGATGATCTTCCATCCCTAGGGTAAACGAATTATAGATTAAATCTGCAATTTGGTTTGCACCTTCATAACCAAGGAATGGTCTGTAACTTAATGGGAAATTCTGAATATGAACTGGAGCTGATATAACGCCGCAGGGTATATTTAAACGCTTAGCAACGTGTCTTTCCATCTGAGTTCCAAAAATTACAGCAGGTTCAACTTTAGCTATTAAATCACCAATCAAATTATGATCATCGGTTATAACAATTTCATCACATAAGTCACCTACTTCTTTTTCAAACCAAGATTTATCGTATTTACAATAAGTTCCCGCCCAAACGACATTGATACCCATTTCTCTTGTTAAAATTTTTGTCATTGCCGCGGAATGAGTAGAATCCCCAAAAACTACTGCTTTTTTACCTGTTAAGTTTTGACAATCTATAGACCTAGAAAACCACGCAGATTGAGAAACGAATCGTGTCTGTATATCAATATATTTTTCAAAATTAACTTTTGAGTTATTTTCGTTTAAAATGTATTGAATTTTTCTTATACAGTTTGCTGTTTCTACTACACCCATTGGAGTAGTATCAATATAAGGCATGTTAAAATCTTTTTTTAAATACTCTGCTGTTAACAAGCCAATTTCTCGATAAGGAACTATGTTAAACCATGCTTTTGGTAAATCTTTTAGATCTTGTACAGATGCTCCTTCAGGGATAATACTATTAATTTTTATATTCAAATCTGACATCAACCTTTTTAATTCTGCCATATCATGTTGATTATGAAATGCTAAATTAAAAGAGCCTATAATATTCACCGAAGGTTCTATAGTTTTAGAAGTATCTAATTGATTATTTTTTTGTGCTTTTTTTATATAAAATTGAACAATTTGTTCTAAAGTTCGATCCGCTGCTTGCATTTCGTTTACTCTATAATGATTAACATCTGCTAATAAAACATCAGCTTGTGTTTCAATGGAAGCCCTATTCACAAAATTTTGTAAATCTTCTTGCAAAATACTTGAAGTGCAAGTTGGGGTTAAAACAACCAAGTCTGGTTTCTCTTCTCTATCTTTTCTACTAATATTGTTTACCACTTTTTCTTGTGAGCCTCTTGCTAATACATGTCTATCAACAACGCTTGCAGTTACTGCAGTAAAATCACGTTTTCTTTCTAACATTGATCGCATAACATTAAAATAATCATCGCCTAATGGGGCATGCATAATAGCGTGAACATTTTTAAAAGAACTTGCAATTCTAAGAGTACCAATATGAGCCGGCCCTGCGTACATCCAATAAGCTAATTTCATAATATATATATATATTAGGTTAAAATTTAAAATAGAGTATTCAATAGAACTACTCTCTAGAATTTATACAAAAGTATAGTACATTTTTAAGAGTAAGAACAAATCTTATAAATTTGTTCTTACACCTTAAAACCTTATTTGATCCATATTTAAAATATTTGTAAAATATGAATAATTATAGTAATATTAAATACCAGGGGTCGATGCCCGAGTGGTTAAAGGGGGCGGATTGTAAATCCGCTGGTTTACCTACGTTGGTTCAAATCCAACTCGGCCTATTATCTATTCGCGATAAATATTTCTAAAACTAAAAATTAGAAATATTTATAAATATTTTGAAACATTTATTTTTATTTTTTTGGCTTTTTAGGTTTCTTAGGTTTCTTAGGCGCTTGATCCTTTCTAGTTCTATCCCACCAAATAAAATCAGGACCGTCTCTACCTAAATGAACTTCTATCGCTTCACGCATAAAAAAATTTCTTGTATATCTACCAAAAAGTGCCCTTGTAAAACAAGGTATCATAACCATTAACCATAATATTAATGCCAACAATGCCGATTCTGCCTTTTGTTGTGGATCAGGGATAAACGTACCAGTAATAAGAAGCCATAATTCATGAAAAATTCCTTGGAATGAAATAATAAGAACGCCGTACATAATATTAAATCTTACCAGTCGATCTTTTGGTATTTTATAACGTACAAAAATACCATACGCAACAAGTAAATATAAAAATGATAAAAATGGTATTTTTTGAATAATATTGATTGAATCTAATACAAAGTTAGGCAAGAAAAGCCTTATAAAAAAAGGATATTGTTTTTGTAACAAAGGTACATGAGTATTCAAGATATCCAGATAAGGCACATAGTAAGCCATAACTGAAAATACTCTTTGGCAAATTAAACTATTAAAAGCTACAAACCATTTTTTAGGTTTCTTTATATTCAATTTTTTTTCTAGAAGAAAAGCTAGGCCAAAAAATACTAGGAAAACGAAAATTTCCATCCAATAAATGCTAAAAAAAACATTCTTTATAGTTAAGATAACTTGTTCTAAAGTATTTAGTTGATAAAAATCTGAATTTTCCTGTACTATTCCATACTGGGGTGCATATTGTTGAGACATGTGATATCCTCCTTTTAAGTTAATATGTTAACACCAAATGCCCAATGGTGAAAACATTTATATATATAACATATATATTATTCTTATAATATAAAAAATGTCAAGTCTAATAAAATTCTTTAAAATGTATTAAAAAAAGATTGTTGAAATTTTAAAAATTCAAGATTATATTTAACTTTTGCTCGATTAGTTTTACCACCAGATATAGCTTTTTTGGGTAAATACAACAACCAAAATTCTGAAAATGATATATAACTAATTAGACTACTAAAAATTAAACAAAAGAATCCAAAATAAATCAATTTAATGCCTGGATCAGATTTAATCTGTATACCCGTCGAAGAAATTATATCCGTAAGAGTGAAACTAATCAAATCTGTAATATCTATATTATCACCTATATTAATATTTTCTACAAATTTACCTTCATTATTATATAAATTAATTTGGCCACGATTATCCTTGATTAATACAATCATATTTTTTGTACTTTGTCTTACAATAGGTAATGAACTAATCCAAAATTTTTGAGCAGAATTATTAATTTTTGATATAGGTAATTGAAGATTTATTGAAGGGACATCTTTTTTAATATATTTCAACCTTAATCCTAGTATTCCCCAATCAGTTTGATAAACGATTAGATTGCTTAAAAGCAATGGATTATTTACTGAAATAGTTTTTCTTTTAATTTCTGCCCCATTACCATTTAAAACTGAAATATCTGTATAAAATTGTTTAATATCTCCATTAGAAGTATAGAGCGACCAAAAATCATTAATACGAAAAGTTTTTTGAGGGATTGAAGAAAAAAAACCATTTTTTATAATATTTTGAATATGAAACACTTCGGTTTTAGGTATTAATTCCTGTGAATTAAAACCATTTAATGCGCCTAAAGTTCCCCCTAATAAAACACAAATAATGCTTATATGTACAATTATGGGTCCAATCCTGCTGATTAAGCCTTTATAAGCATAAAAACTATTTGATTGTTGAAACAGTGAGTATTGTTTAGTTATTAGAGCATAGCTCAAGTGACTTGGGAATACTTTAATTCGATTTATTTTAAAAGGTAATTTATTATATTGATTTACTTGCTTATAAAAATAGTATCGTCGAGAAAATTTTAAAGTTGGCAATTGTTGAAGAATTGTGCAAGAAGCTAAGGAAAAACCTAAAAAGGCTAGTAAAAATAAGAACCACCATGTACCGTAAATATTATTCAAACCCAAAAAAAGAAGAATTTTCCAAAAAGGTATGTTAAAAAGTAACCTCGAATAATGACTTTGATAGAATTGAATATCTTTACTTTGCTCTATAACAGAGCCAATACTGCTAACAAATGCAATAACTAATAATATTATTATTGCTAATTTCAAATTAGCGAGTAATTTAATGAATCGCTTAACCATAGATAATATTGGTAATAGAATTTTTTATAGATAAATCTTTCTTAAAACATTTAAGCTAGACGAATTCGGCCTGAGGTTGCCCAATTCTGTATTAAACGGGTACGTTGTGGATCAATGTCAAGAATTGGAACAGTTTCTTTAATTGCAATTAAAACATCATTAGTTGTAAATTCTCTATTTTCGCTAAAAGCAACATACATTGCATCAATAATAGTTTGTTCAATTTCTGCCCCAGAAAATTTTCGAGCTCTTTCACTTAATCTTCTACTATCATAGGTTTCCCAAGTATCAGGTCGAAAACGTTTTAAATGGACTTCATAAATTAATTGTCTTTCTTTTTCAGTAGGTATACCTAGAAAAAAGATTTCATCAAATCTCCCTTTCCGTAAAATTTCAACTGGTAAAGAAAAAATATCATTAGCTGTAGCTATTACGAAGACAGGAACGGTTTTTTCTCCTAACCAAGTAACAAATGTAGCTAAAACACGTGTTGTTGTTCCACTATCAAAATTTTGTTCAGAATCTGTAAATGCCTTATCGATCTCATCAACCCACAAAACACAAGGAGCTAATGATTCCGCAATACCTATCATTTCGCGAACCCTAGATTCAGATTCTCCTACAACACCAGCAAATAATCTACCAACGTCTAAACGGAGAAGTGGTAATTGCCATTCAAACGCAACAGCTTTTGCAATTAAACTTTTTCCACTTCCTTGCATCCCAATAATTAAAACGCCTTTAGGTGTAACTAAACCATAGTTAACAGCTTTTTCAGTAAAAATTTCTGTTCTTGCATTTAACCATTTCTTTAGGTTATAAGCTCCACCAACATCTTTTAATTTAACATTAACTGACCAAAATTCCAAGAGTTCAGTTTGGCTAATTACTTGACGTTTTTCACCTAAAATAATAGGAATCGAATTTTCATCTAATTTTTTATAAATAACAAGAGCTTTAGCTAAAACCCTTCGAATTTTCTCTAGAGAAAGACCTTGACAAGCATGAATAATTTTTTCCATTATTGAAAGTTTTACTTTTTCATGGTCATCTATACTTTCAGTTAGATGTAATAATTCAGTTTTTATTTCTTTAGCTGTTGGTAAATTGAATTTTATAATTGTAATATGATCTTTAAGATCATTTGGTACTTGAACTTCGGAGTCAATAATAATTAATGTTTTTGGTTGTACCTTTAACACTCGCAAAGTATTGCGTAATTTTCTAGAAATTGTTAAATCTTGTATAAACCTTTTAAAATCTTTTAAAATAAAAATACTTGGGGTGTTTGAATTTACCTGTTCAATAAACTCCAGAGCTTCCAATGGATTTCTTTTTCCAAACTCATTTTTAATATGATTCAAACTATAACCATCAATGAAATCCCAAATATATAAATTGCTGTAGTTATCAACATCATTATCAATAAGGTCACGGATACTATATTCTAATCGATCTTCTTCAATTGTTAGAATATAAAGAATAGGATAGCGAGCTTTTAGTAAAATCACAAGTTCTTCTTGAAAAGTCATAATAAAATCATTTTTGCTTCTATAAATGAATTAAATAAAAATCTAGTTTTAAAATAAATTATTCTATAAAAACCTAGTATTTAAATAGCTAAATTTTTTCTTTTTCTTCGTCGTCGGCTATTAATTATTTTGGAACCTTGTTTACTTTTCATGCGAGCACGAAAACCAGAAACAGCAACAGCTTTTTTATTCGTTCCACCTAATGTTCGTTTTGTCATAACATTTTCTTTTTTTTAATAAACTATAAAATATATAACTATAATAACATACTTTAAAGACTTTGTACAAATATTAATTGATTATAAATATTTAATTCAATTAACGTCAGTTAAAATAATAGTTGAAATAAATATTTCAAATATTATTGAATCGCGACAATCTTGAAGAGTTGTATTTAAAAGATCTATTGCTCGCTCATCATATCTTAAAAAAGGGTCTTTTTGAGCATACGCCTCCCAACTTGTCGCATCAAGTAAAAAAGTCATATTTTCTAAATGCTTATACCAATAAAAATCAATATGTTTGAAAAATATTAGTTGGTTATAACGATCTAAAACCCTTGAATCTGTTGAACATGAATATCGAAATTCTTTAGAAGCATAATTAGCCCATAATTGTTCGTAAAGAAATTTTTTTAATTTAGGAAGGTTATCCAAATTTTGATATACGATATCACTTGAAATAGATAACCTATTCAATAAACGTAAAACCTTTTTCTTTAAAAAAATATTTTTACCTTCTCGTTTTTGAAAATCTAAAAATTCTATAAAGTCATCAAGGAATCCTTCGCTAAATTCCATAACTAAATCACGCATAAGAATAGTAGAAAGTACTTTTTCTCGTAAATAGTAAATAACTTTCCTTTGTTTATCTAATACTTGATCATACTTATTCAATGTTTTTCTTTGGTCGTAGTAAAAGCCTTCGACTTTCTGCTGAGCAGAATTTAAAGAATCTGATAGAAATTTAGAATCTAAAATTTCACTATCAATTTTTAATTTTTTCATTGTTTCTTGAATTTTATCACCACCGAAAACTCTAATTAATGAGTCATTTAAACTCAAAAAAAATCTAGAGCTTCCTGGGTTACCTTGCCTGCCGGTACGTCCACGTAATTGATTATCAATTCTTCTTGATTCATGTCGTTCAGTTCCAATCACATAAAGACCTCCCAACAATTTTACAGTATCAGATTCTTCTTTTTGTTTTTGCCTATATTTGATTAATAATTCAGTATATAAATTAAAAATAAAAGTTTCTAGAACGTTTAATTTTTTATTAGATACATAAAAAATTGTTAAAACAGTATCTAAATTTTTCTGTAAGTAAGGAATCAATTTTGGATTTTTTTTCAAAGCTTTTTTTAAACTCGTTAAATCAATTCCAGGGACAAAAAAATTTTCTTTTTCTATTAATTTCTGTAATATAAAACGAGTAGATTCTACTGCTTTAAACTGAGGATTCCCACCTAACAAAATATCGGTTCCTCGCCCAGCCATATTTGTTGCTATAGTTATTGAATTCAAACAACCCGCTTGAGCGACGATTTGAGCTTCTTTTTTTATATTTTCTGGTTTTGCATTTAATAATTGATGTGGTACATTATAAGTTTTTAGTAATTGAGATAATATTTCTGAATTTTGAATAGTTGTTGTTCCAACTAATACCGGTCGACCTGTAGAATACGTTTTTAGGCATTCTTGTGCTATGGCTCGCCATTTATTTATCTCATCAATAAAAATAAAATCAGAATCGTCTTGACGTTTCATTTTTTCATGTGTAGGTAAGACAGAAACCGATAAGTTATAAATATTTTTAAATTCTAACTCTTCAGTTTTAGCTGTACCTGTCATACCTGAAATCTTAGGGTAAAGACGAAAAAAATTTTGATAAGTTATAGAAGCTAATGTTTCACTTCCTTTTAATACTTGAATATTCTCTTTTGCTTCAATGGCCTGGTGCAAACCATCACCCCATTTTCTACCTTCCATTACTCGCCCAGTAAATTCATCAATAATAACAATATCTTTATCTTTTAAAATATAATGAACATCTTTAAAAAAAAGATAGCGAGCTTTTAAAGAATTCAGAATATAGGGTATCCAAGGATCCTCGATACTATATATATTATCCACTTTTAATAATATTTTAGTTCGTTCTAAACCTTTTGCGGTTAAACTTATTCTTTTTGCTTTCTCATCAATTTCAAAGTGTTTTTTATTTTCTAAATATTTGGTAACTTCATTTGCTTTAAAATATTTTTCTACTAGTAAATTAGATTCACGGGATATAATTAAAGGAGTTCGAGCCTCATCAATTAAAATTGAATCAACTTCATCAATAATACAAAAATTAAATGGTCTTTGCACCAATTCTTTTGTATTTAAGGCCATATTATCTTTTAAAAAATCAAAAACTAAATCTACATTTGTTACATATGTTATATCTCGTAAATAATTTTTTTTGCGAAATGTACTGGTCGTATCATCTTGTATTAGACCAACTTTTAAACCCAAACTTCTATGTACCTGACCTACCCATTCAGCGTCTCTTTTTGCTAAATAGTCATTTATTGTTACAATATGCACTCCTTTGCCTGATAAGGAATTGACTAATGCAGGTGCTGTAGAAACTAAGGTTTTACCTTCACCTGTTTTCATTTCTGCAATTTTCCCATCATTCAAAACTAAACCTCCTAATAATTGAACATCATAATGTCGAAGATTAATTGTTCTTTTCGAAGCTTCCCGAGTTAAAGCAAAACTTTCTGTCAATATTTTTTTATTTAAAGATTCATTTGTACTCGAAAGGACTTTTAGTTGTTTAGTTTTACTTTTTAATTCTTCATCACTTAATTCAACTAATTCCTTTTCTAAATCATTAATAGAATTTAATATTACTCCATACTCATCCCAAACTGTTTTTGCTTGCGGAAATAGTCTTATCATTTATTATTTATTATTTATTATTTATTATTAAGATTTTTTAAATATAATTATAGATATAATTATATTTATAATTCCAATCAACACTTTTTAGCAACGTATTAAGTAAGATATAATATTTTTTTTTAGGAGTTTTCCTAAATTTCTAATATATCTAATTATTAGAAGCTTTCATCTACAATTTTAAAAAATATTATTAAGGTATTCTTTGAGAATTTAACTATAGTAATAAGGTTCTTCTTTAAATATGGAATTTAAAGAACTCATCATTGTTTTGAATATTAATAAAGCTTTAAAATATAAGATAAATCTCTTACCATTTTATTTATCATCATAACTTGATCCTAGCGGACTAGGTATTGTAGATGTCGGTCCTAAAAATTTACCAGTAGCAACGTTAAGTAATCGTAATTTTAACCATCTGACAAAAATTTCATCTGTTGAAACAATAGCTGAATAAGACTTTGATGAATCGAGCTTATTTCTTAATTCTTTCATTTCTGAAGTTTGCAAAAACTTTGGTGAACGTATTAACCAAAAATCAAGAGGTAAATTGATTCTTTTGTAATATTGATAGCGCTCACGTAATATTTCTTCAATAGGTTCCTCAAAGAATAAAAAGTCATTACTTGCAAGAACAAAGTAATAAGTCTTCTCTTCATTAGATTTTAATTGTAGAGGCTTTAGTTTTTCATCTGTAGGATTTAGTTCGACATTGTTCAAAGGTTTTTTTAGTTCCTTATAAGATTTTAGTTTTAGGAAACCCAGTAAATTTTTTTTCATATTTTTAATTGTTTTAAAACCATTCTTTTTTTCGTTATTCAATTTAATCATATTTCTAACCTCTAATTAAGAATATTTAGATATTAAATAAAAATAATAGAATTCCATTATCCTTATTAAGTTTACAATTTAGCTGACTTAGATTCACGTTTTAGCAAATTTTAGATTTTTAATTGTTTTAATAAAAAACCTTTTATTTATTCATCCTTTTCATCAATTCTCTTAACAGTTCAAATCTCTGAATAATTTTCTATTATTTAGTAGCTTCTTCTAATTAGAATATATTCCTCTAAAAGGTCTATTTTAAAATACATATATTATAGCATTTATGTATTTATATTGTTAATTCTATTGAGTTAATTCTAAGAACTTTCATAGTATCCAAAATTTTCCTTATTATGTTTATAGCATTTTTAAGGCGACACTTTTTGCAGTAAATCATAGTTAAAATTATTTCTAAAATTTTAATTTTATGCTTTAAATTTTTAAAACTTACTAGATTGTAGAATAAAGTGATATATTTTGTCAAATACAAAAAAATTAAAAATAACGTAATTTAATAGGTAGGCGTTCTCAAACTTAAAAAATCTGATCCTTCTATTGGAGAGCTAGATTGAGCGAATTGATAGGAAATCATTTTCCCAGCTAAATAGGCTTGTCTCCCAGCCTGTACAGCTAAATTCATAGCTTTTGCCATCATTTTTGAATCTTTTGCTTGAGCAATTGCAGTATTAATCAAAACAGCGTCTGCACCAATTTCCATCGCAAATGCTGCTTCACTTGGAGAACCAATACCTGCGTCTATGATAACTGGTATTTTAGAATTTTCAATAATAATTTGAATATTATTTATATTTTGAATTCCTTGCCCTGATCCAATCGGTGAACCTAAAGGCATAATTGTAGAACAACCTACATCTTCCAGATGTTTTGCTAACATAGGATCAGTGTTTGTATAAGGTAGTACAATAAAACCTTTTTTTACCAAAAACTCCGCTGCTTTTAAGGTTCCAATTGGATCAGGAAAAAGATATTTGGGATCTGATATAACTTCAAGTTTAACAAAATTATTTTCTTTTTGTCCAATCCGTTTTGATAATTCTCGACCCAAAAAAGCTAATCTTATAGCTTCTTCAGTTGTTTTAGCACCCGCTGTATTTGGTAATAACCACAATTTTTTCCAATCTATTGCTGTTATCAAATTTTCACTTTTTGAAATACTTGCTAAATCAAGTCTTCGCACAGCAACTGTCACCATTTCACTTCCGCTATTATTCAAACATTCTCCCATATCTTTTAACGTCTTATATTTTCCTGTTCCTATTATAAGTCGAGAATCGAAAACTTTATTTGCAATAACTAATTTATCTTTCTTTGACATAATATAGATATATATATTTAATTAATTTTATTCTAGTTGAAACCTAAAACTCTTACACACTAATATTATAATACAAAAGTATTACCTATAATAGTACAAATTATACTATTTTGAACAATATACAATTTATTTTCAAATATCAATCAAATATAGGAATTAAAAAGCGAGTGACGCGATTCGAACGCGCGACATCAACCTTGGCAAGGTTGCGCTCTACCACTGAGCTACACTCGCAAATAAATTACATAAATTCTACTAGCCTAACTATACTATCTAATCTATCAGATATCAATTCTTAATTAAATAAATTCTTAACTTTATTAAAAAATAAAGTTAAGAATTTATATGAATTTATTCGAAATCTTTTCGATTTGGGTTTCGTGAAGGATCATTAGATAAGAAACCAAATATAAAAAGCGAACTAAAACCTGTAACAATTGCATAAACCAATATTTTTAGAAAATATAAACTAAGCATAAAAATTCTCCGATAAAATTATTTAGTATTAACTATAGATCAATTTATATGTATATATCTATATTTTTCCACTAGATCAATATTAGCAAATTTTAAGCTTCAGTGAAATCTGTGTCAATAATTGTATCATCAGCATCAACAACTGAACTATCAGAAGCAGGTTTTTCGGATTCTGTAGAACTAGATGAATTTGCTAATTCTTGGGCAATTTCTTGTGAGGTTTTTTGTAAAGTTTCCATTTTCACTTTAAGATCTTTATTATCAAAATCATCATTTTGTAAAAGCTCTCGAATTTCTTTGATACCCTTTAAAAGTATTTCGCTATTTTCAGATGAGATTTTATCACCATATTCTTTTAATTGTTTTTCATTTTGATAACAAATTAAATCTGCTTCATTTTTTAAATCAATTTTTTCTTTTTTCTCCTTATCCATTTTAGATGACTCTTCTGCCTGTTTGATCATTTTTTCAACTTCATCTTGATCTAAATTTGAAGCATTTTGAATACTAATTCGTTGACTTTTTCCCGTCCCCTTATCCTTAGCAGTCACAGATAAAATACCATTTGCATCAATCTCAAAGGTTACTTCAATTTGTGGAACTCCCCTTAATGCTAATGGTATACCTTCAAGCCTAAAGTTTCCTAACTTCTTATTATCTGTTGATAATTTACGCTCCCCTTGTAAGACCTCAATATCAACACTTTCTTGATTATCAGCAGCTGTTGAAAAAGATTCAGCTTTTTTAATTGGAATCGTAGTGTTTCGGGGAATCATTACCGTCATTAATGAGCCTAATGTCTCAACCCCTAATGATAATGGAGTTACGTCCAATAAAAGAATATTTTTCACTTCACCAGCTAAAACACCACCTTGTACTGCTGCCCCAATTGCTACAACTTCATCAGGGTTTACTGATTGGTTTGCTTCTTTACCTACAATCTTATAAACTAAGTTTTGAATCGCTGGAATCCTTGTAGATCCACCAACTAATACCAATTCATTAATAGTATCTCGATCTATTTTAGCATCTTTTATCGCTGCCTCTACTGGTAAACGACAACGGTTAATTAAATCTTCACAAAGCTCTTCAAATTTTGCTCGTGTTAATGTTTCTTCTATATGCTTAGGTCCATCTTGATTTGCTGTAATAAAAGGAAGATTTATTGTAGTTTCTGATAAATTAGATAATTCAATTTTAGCTTTTTCAGCAGCTTCTGTTAACCTTTGCAAAGCTTGAGGATCAGAAGTTAAATCAATATTCTCTCGTTTTTTAAATCTTTTAAGTATGTAATTAACAATTTTTTTATCAAAATCATCACCCCCAAGTTTGGTATCACCAGATGTAGATAAAACTTCAAAAACACCATCACCAACTTCTAATAAAGAAACATCAAATGTTCCTCCACCCAAATCAAAAATAATTACAACTTCATTGTTCATTTTTTCAAGTCCATAAGCTAGAGAAGCTGCTGTAGGTTCATTTATTATTCTCTTAACTTCTAACCCCGCAATTCGTCCTGCATCTCTTGTTGCTTGTCGCTGTGCGTCATTAAAGTAAGCTGGAACTGTAATTACTGCTTGGTTGATTGTTTCACCCATATAAACACTAACATCATTTGATAATTTTCTTAAGATTTGAGATGATATCTCTTCTGGGCTAAATTGTTTATCCAAATTTGAACATACAATCTTAACATTATCTTTACTATCACCAACAATTTTATAAGAAACTTCTTTTGATTCATTAGTAAGTTCACTAAACTTAGAACCCATAAAACGTTTTATAGATGAAAATGTATTCTCAGGATTAATAACTGATTGTCGTTTAGCAATTTGACCAACTAATAATTCTTCATTTTTTGTATAAGCGACAATTGAGGGTGTTGTTCTAAAACCTTCTGCATTACTTACGACTGTAGGTTGGCCACCCTCTAGAACTGCGATTACTGAATTGGTAGTACCTAAGTCTACCCCAAAAATTTTAACCATAAGTTTTCTCCCTGATAGTTTTGTAATAAAAAATAATTAAAAGATAGTTATAAATTGTACTATATGATAGGTTATCATACCGATAAAAACCAAATCAAGATAGTGACGGAAAAAAGAGTTAAGTTATTACTAATAGTATATCCTAAAAGCAATTAAATAGCTAGCGTGATTACCGAACCCTTAAAAGTGCGGTAATTACGCTTATTAAAATCACAAAGGAAAGAGAGGGATTCGAACCCTCGGTACAAAGAATATTTGTACAATAGATTAGCAATCTAACGCTTTAAGCCACTCAGCCATCTCACCAAAAATATGGCTCTGGCTGGATTTGAACCTGCGACCAAGGGCTTATGAGTCCCCTACTCTAACCACTGAGCTACAGAGCCCTATCGTTAATATATCGTATATGATACTATCAAAAATTTTACTCCGTTCGCAACCACAAATTAAATGAAATTTTTTCTCTGTTTTAAGGTGTCTTGACAAAAAGTCTTTACCTTTGACATAATATATCATTAGAAGAGTATTTTAAAAAAATATTTAAAGGGGTTGTATCTCAATCTGGTTAGAGTATCACCCTGTCACGGTGAAAGTTGCGGGTTCGAGTCCCGTCAATCCCGAAATTATTTTTGGTAAGATTGTAATAGTAGAAACTTAATTTGTTTTATCACTAACCACAATACATTCAGTTGTTAAAATCATACTAGCAATTGATATAGCATTTTGTAATGCGGAACGTGTAACTTTTGCTGGATCCACAATACCGTAATCAAACATATCGCCAAATTTATTTATTTCAGCATTGTACCCAAATTCAAAATGATTTTCTTCGACTATATCAGTAATAACACTACCATTCTTTCCAGTATTTTCAGCAATTCGTTTAAGAGGTTCTTTAATAGAATCTGCTAATATATAAGCTCCTATAAGTTGATCATCTTTTAAGTTTTGCTTTGCCCATAATTTTAATGGCATTGATAAATGAGTTAATGTTGCCCCTCCACCAGGAATAACCCCCTCTTCTACAGCAGCGCGTGTTGCATTTATTGCGTCTTCAAGTCTTAATTTTTTGTCCTTCATTTCTGTTTCCGTTACAGCACCAACTTTTATAACTGCAATCCCTCCTGAAAGTTTTGCAATACGATCTTTTAATTTTTCAATATCATAAGCAGATTCATTAATTGTTATTTGTTTTTTCAACTGTTCACAACGATTTTTAATCCCAATTAAATTACCTTCAGTAATAATTGTTGTAGAGTCTTTTGTAACGGTAATACGTGAAGCTGTCCCTAATAATGTTAGTTCAACACTATCTAAACGTAACCCTAATTCTTCTGTAATTAAAGTACCACCAGTTAAAATAGCAATATCCTCTAACAAAGCTTTACGAAAATCTCCAAATCCCGGTGCACGAATAGCAACGACGTTAACAATCCCACGTAATTTATTAAGAACTAAAGTAGATAATGCTTCTTTTTCAATATCTTCTGCAATTATAAGTAAAGGACGCTTAGTAAAGGCAACTTTTTCTAAAATTGGAATTAAATCTTGTTGAACTAAGGTAAGCTTTTTATTAGTTATTAAAATGAAAGGGTTTTCATACTCAGCTTCTGCCTTTTCAGGGTTTGTAATAAAATAAGGTGAAATAAAGCCCTTATCCAATCTCATTCCTTCAGTTATAGCTAACTCAATAAACGTATTGTTACTTTCTTCTAAAGAAATAATTCCATCACGACCAACAGTTTTTAAAGCTTGGGCAATCATTGAACCAATTTCTTTATCGTTTCCAGAAGAAATTGTTGCGACTTGCTCTATTGCTGTGTTATCTTCAATAGGACGAGAATAATCTAAAATTTGATTCGTTAAATATTTTGTAGCTTTCTCAAGACCAAATTTTAAAGAAATTGGATTTGAACCAGCAGCTACATTCTTCATTCCTTTTTTTACAATCGCGTATGCTAAAACTGTAGCTGTAGTTGTACCATCACCGGCCACATCATTTGTTTTAGAAGCTGCTTGTCTTATTAAAGAAACTCCAGTATTAAATATATTATCTTTCAACTCAATTTCTTTAGCTATACTCACTCCATCATTAATGATTTGTGGAGAACCATATTTTTTATCTAGAACGACATTTCGACCTTTAGGACCCAATGTAACTGAAACAGCTTCAACTAAAATTTTCATCCCTTTCTCTAGCGCTTGCCGTGCATGCTCTTGATATAATATTTTTTTTGCCATAAGACTCTTAAAAAAGATTTTTAAAAGTTAAAAAATTTTTTAAAGTATTAGGTTTTCATTTTTAAAACAAAGGTTAAAAATGAAAACTAATTAAGAATACTGTATTTAAAAATGTTCTATTTAATTAAGTAAATTCAAAAGAAATAAATTATTCCCAATTGTTATCAGATTGTGATAACACAAAATTGGCAACATCTGTAATATCTACATCAGATAAACGACCACCAAAGGCTGGCATAGCGTTTTTTCCATTTGTTACTTGGTAAGTAATAGCACCAACATTATTCATCTGGTTAGTTGCTAAAGCATCTTTTTTTAAAGTTTTTTCAGGCATAATAACATTATTCCCGCCAGCATGACATGCTGAACAATTAGCAGTGAAAACATTTTCTCCGTGATTAAGATCTACTGCTTCGGCTGGAGTATAAAAACTAGTTAGAGTTAATGAAGCGATAAAGAAACCCAAAAAAAAATTCTTCATTGAAAATTCTCGTATAGAGTATATTTTAAATTAACAAAATAAAAATCTATTTTTTTTTTAAGGCATTAATGAGAGATTAAAAATCTTTACTGATTTAATAATTTAATATCATTATTAATAATAAATTTTTCCACCACCCCATTTTTCAGAGACAATCTTTGGTTGTAGTAAAATATGACCTGCAATATCTACTAAATCATTTTCATCTAATGAGCGCATTCTTGTAAAAATGTTAGCACTTTTAATACTTGGATGAATCTCTGCAATTGATTCAAGACCATCATAGGTCGTTGGATCCTTCATATAATCAACTAAACCGTTGATGTTGTTACGTGACGGTGTTGCTAAGCTTAAAGCCTCTGCATCAAGCCCTAAATTCGGGTTTGTTTTTGTTACTCCACCAACATGACATTGTCCACAGCTGGAATTGAATAATCTTTTTCCTCGTTTTACTTGCTCAGTTGTTAATACCGTTGTTTTACCATCGCTACTTACAGGTATTGTTCTTGTTGCTTCATCTAATTCTATTGCTAAAACTGGAGAGCTAGCTAAGTTAGCTAAACAGGCAATTGTAAAACTTATAAA
>Ga0308011_10000426_pt1 | contig 22635 bp, 22 predicted proteins | sample Neamet177_FD_203144 | JGI IMG/M metagenome (GOLD analysis project Ga0308011, IMG submission 203144) | Marine microbial communities from water near the shore, Antarctic Ocean - #177 | ecosystem: Environmental > Aquatic > Marine > Unclassified | place: Southern Ocean | collected 2014-07-25 | reverse complement strand
TAAAAAAGTCAACCAACTGGTTGACAAAATCCCTAAGCAAATCGTGTGCGTCGACTAACTCGCCTCTTTCTGAGCGTGCCCCATATCAGCCGCCACCATTTCTGTACATAGCTCTTCCCAATTAGTTTCTGCCTTCCATCCCATTTCTCGTTCCGCCTTTGATGCGTCACCTACTAGGGTGTCCACTTCCGCGAGTCGGTAGTAACGGGGGTCGATTTCGACTAGGGTTTTTCCGGTGTCTTTAGAGATGCCCTTTTCTTCAGTCCCTGAACCCTCCCAAATCAGGGGGATACCCGCCTCGGCGAAGGCATGTTGGGTAAAAGCACGGACTGTGGTTTGGGTACCTGTTGCGAGGACGTAGTCGTCGGGCTGGTCTTGTTGGAGCATGAGCCACATGCCTTTGACGAAATCCCGAGCATGCCCCCAATCCCTTCTAGCATCGAGGTTACCTAGGTAGAGGCTCGACTGCAGACCATGGGAGATACGTGCCGCTGCACGCGTAATTTTTCGTGTCACGAATGTCTCACCGCGCACGGGGCTTTCGTGATTGAAGAGGATGCCGTTACAGGCGTACATAGTGTAGGCCTCGCGGTAATTCTTAACTATCCAATAAGCGTAAAGTTTTGCCACTCCATATGGGGAACGTGGGTAGAAGGGGGTGGTTTCGGTTTGGGGTGTCTCGGTGACTTTGCCGAACAATTCAGATGTACTTGCCTGATAGAATCGACAAGTCTTCTCAAGGCCTATAATGCGGATAGCTTCGAGAAGGCGTAGTGTGCCTAGAGCGTCTGCGTTAGCCGTGTATTCCGCCGTTTCGAAGCTGACCTGTACGTGGCTTTGGGCTGCAAGATTGTAAATCTCATCCGGCTTTACCTCCTGCACAATTCGAATCAAGTTCGTAGCATCAGTCATATCCCCATAGTGAAGTTTCAGGCGCACGTCTTTGTCGTGCGGATCCTGATAGAGGTGGTCGATACGACTAGTATTGAAAGACGAAGCTCGACGTTTAATTCCGTGCACTTCATATCCCTTCTGAAGCAGAAGTTCAGCTAGATACGATCCATCTTGACCAGTAATTCCTGTTATGAGCGCTCGTTTTATCATTTGATCTATCTAAATCTAATCTTGTGCAAGTTAAGCAGTCAGTTCTTGTGATTTCACCTGTCTAAAGTACGACTCACCTAATGCCATTAACTCATCGTGAGTTCCCTGCTCCACAATAGTACCATCGACGAGAACAGCGATACGGTCAGCTTTCTTAATAGTACTAAGTCTATGTGCGATAACTAGAGTGCTTCTGTCCTTCATTAATTCTACGAGTGCTTTTTGAACCTCGTGTTCACTGACGGAATCTAACGCGCTTGTCGCTTCGTCTAGTATGAGGATATCTGGATCTCTCAAAATCGCTCTCGCAATAGCTATTCGTTGTCGCTGACCACCAGAAAGCTGTATCCCACGCTCACCTACCATGGTGCTCATCCCTTCGGGAAAACCTTCAATAAATTCTAGTGCATACGCCCTTCTAGCCGCATCCTTAATCTCCTCCATGGTGGCATCAATTTTGCCGTAGGCGATATTCGTCTTAATATCCTCTCCGAACAGAATCACCTCTTGGGGTACATATGCAATTCGTTTTCTAAAGGCTCTTAAGTCTAAACCCTCCACACTCTCCCCCCCCACAGTTAGTGAACCGTTAATGGGGTTTTGGAACCTAAGCATGAGAGAAGCCACAGTTGACTTACCTGCTCCCGACGGGCCCACTAATGCAATTTGCTCGCCAGCTCTTATCTCTAGATTAAAATCCTTCAAAACAGTTACGTCTGACCTTTGTTCGTAGTGAAAGTTCACGTCCTTAAAAACTATGTCCTTTCTAAGATCCAGCTTAGGTGCTTCATCGACAAGAGAAGTAAACTCTCTCTTTTCATCAAGTAAATCCATTAGTGACTCGACAGCCCCTAAGCCTTTTTGGATTACCCCAAACTGCTCCGCAAGCCCTCCTATACTTCCCGCCACAAGTCCAGTCATCAAAAGGAATGTAAAGAAATGCTCGGAAGCCAAATCTCCAGTCTGCATCAGTGCAGCGCCCTGAAAAATTATAAGTGTTATAGCTCCGAAAATGAACAGTATAATAAAACTAGAGAAGGCACCTCTCCCCATCGCTCCCTTCATAGCATAACTCCTCACATTCTTCACTTTCTCAGTATATCTTAACTTTTCGTACCACTCATTTGCGAAGGCCTTAACATTCACAATCCCCGTCAGCACTTCCTGTACTATAACGTTGGAGGCGGCTACCTCGTCTTGGGTTTGTTTCGAAAGACGCTTTATAAACTTCCCGAAAAATATCGCAACTATTATCACCACAGGCAACGTCCCAAGCATCACGAGAGTTAGATCCACGGAATAATACGCCAGTGCAGCAATACCACCCACTACCACTATAAACTGTCTGATTAACCCAGCTAATGTTGTAGTGAAAGTGTCCTGTATAGCTGTGATATCAGCTGAAATACGGCTATTAAGATCACCCACCCGTCTGTAGTGGTAGAAATCCATAGGCATGCTCATTATGGCCTCGAAAGCATCAACCCGCATAGCAAGCATCATCTTTTCTGTCATATTCGCAAATAAATAAACCTTCGAGAAGCTCATTATAGCCTGGATAATTAAAATTATACCTATCGCCCAGCCTATTGTTTCTAGATCATTCAGCCCCCACGCTTCCATATAGTCCGCCTCTATACCCGTAGCTTCAGTCCCTCCTGAGCCACCTAAAACACCCACCCCTCCTAACTGACCCCATAGCCTAGTTACAAGTAGAGTAAGCACTCCAGAGAGGCTGATTAATAAAATCCCTAAAGAGAACCCTAGTCTGTGTGGCCGGATATACCTTGCGATTTGAGTAAATCCCTTCAGGTCTGACAGCTTAAAACGTTTTTTATTCATTGAGTGCAAATTTAGCACACAATTTAGTGTTGGGTTAGTAGAAAGAATTCACTATCTTTGCCGTCCCTATTCAACGGGATAATAATAGATTAAGATGAAAAGGACATTTCAACCATCAGTACGTAAGCGCCGCAACAAACACGGATTCCGTAAACGTATGTCTTCTTCTAACGGACGTAACGTGATAAACTCACGTCGCCGTAAAGGACGTAAGAAACTTAGTGTTAGTACTGAGCGTCGCCATAAAGGCATCGAGCGCTAGATAGCACGAGTTAACACGGGTAAACACGGGTTAACTCAATCTAAAGAAATTCGACTATTAGTTTTTCTAGTAGTTTTTGAAAAGGGAATCTTTCGAGGTTCCCTTTTTTACGTTTATGAGGTTTTACTCCTGTAGATCTTAGTTCGCCAACTAAATCGGCCCCATAGCCACCACCATACCGTCTTTCTCCTCAACCCACCACTGGCTTTCTTCCCCTCTAACTTTACCCACCACTTCTTGTTTTTTAAACGTCACCTCTAGGTCGTTCTTAAAATCCATCCCTGGTCCGAAGGCCTTAAACATACTTTCCTTCACAGCCCAAACCCTCTCCAGCTGTCCCTCCCCGAGTTCTCTTTCAGACATTGTTCGAGGGGCAACTCGTGGGATTCTTTCGTCGGCTTTTAATACGATATCCACACCTATTTTACTCGTTGTCTCCTTTAAACATACTGCGGCAATAGTTGCTCCTTTAGCATCCGAGCAATGTGAAATAGATATAGAAAATTTCGAACGCGCTGCGTTTTCAAAGAGTTCAGGCGCACCGTTCTTTCCGACGTCCTTTCCGTGTTCAAGGTGCCAGTTGTCGTGGTTTATGAGATTTGAGATAGCTGACACTACGGCGACGTGCTCCCTCAATCTATCGTTCGAAAACGCATTTATATCCCGTTGCGGAAAATGCCCGGAAATTTCACCCGATGTATCGTCTTTACACCTCACCACTGCAAGTTGGAACTGTGCTGGCGGTTTCGGAAATGAAAGTAACTCCATGTTGGCGAAGATATCGTATTTTTGCAGCATGAACGTAACAACTGACAATATGATACTGCCTTATAAAGTAAAAGATATTAGCCTCGCTGCTTGGGGAAGGAAAGAGATTACACTTGCTGAGGCTGAGATGCCCGGGCTTATGTCGATCAGAAAAGAGTACGGTCCTTCGAAGCCTTTAAAGGGTGCTAGGATTGCTGGATGCTTACACATGACGGTCCAAACCGCAGTTCTCATCGAAACACTCGTCGAGTTGGGTGCTGATGTGACGTGGTCTTCTTGCAACATTTTCTCTACACAGGATCACGCCGCTGCTGCTATTGCTGTCACAGGTGTGCCGGTTTACGCGTGGAAAGGCATGACTGAAGAGGAGTTTGACTGGTGTATACTACAAACCCTTCGTTTCGGAGAAGACAGACAGCCGCTAAACCTCATCCTTGACGACGGTGGCGACCTAACGAATATGGTCCTCGACCGTTTCCCGGAAATGGTAGCTGGTATTAAGGGTATCTCAGAAGAAACCACGACAGGTGTACTCCGTCTTCACGATAGAGAGAAGAACGGCACACTGACCATGCCCGCAATCAACATTAACGATTCTGTCACAAAATCTAAGTTCGACAACAAGTACGGATGTCGTGAGTCTCTAGTCGACGCTATTCGCCGAGCTACTGACGTAATGATGGCCGGAAAAATCGCTGTAGTTGCCGGTTTCGGGGATGTAGGTAAAGGCTCTGCTGAGTCTTTGAGAAATGCTGGTTGCCGAGTTATCGTAACTGAAATTGATCCTATCTGTGCTCTACAAGCTGCAATGGAAGGCTTCGAAGTGAAGTCTATGCTCGACGCTTGTCTTGAAGCAGACATCATTGTTACAGCTACAGGAAACAAAGACATCATCACAGGCGCTCATTTCGAGGCGATGAAGGACAAAGCTATCGTATGCAACATCGGTCACTTCGATAACGAGATCGATGTAGCTTGGCTCAACGACAACCACGGGTCAACTAAAGACGAGATCAAACCTCAAGTTGACAAATACTCAATAGACGGTAAGGAAATTATCCTACTCGCTGAAGGCAGACTAGTAAACCTCGGATGTGCCACTGGCCACCCAAGCTTCGTTATGTCAAACTCCTTTTCTAACCAAGTCCTCGCTCAATTAGAGCTGTGGGAAGGATCGGAAAAGTATGAGAATAAGGTTTACACTCTTCCTAAGTATTTAGACGAAAAGGTTGCTAGATTACACTTAGCGAAAGTCGGTGTCGTTCTAGAAATTCTGTCTCAAGACCAAGCCGATTACATCGGTGTTCCCGTCGACGGCCCTTACAAGTCAGATCAGTATAGGTATTAATTGCTTTAAAAAGTCAACCAACTGGTTGACTTTTTTCTTAAGCGGTTGTGTTAGTGGTGCGACGCGAATGCGACCAGTGTGAAAACCGCGACGTATGCAATGCGCTTAGAGAATTTGTCAACCAGTTGGTTGACTTTTTTCTTAAGCGTATGTGTCAGTGGTGCGACGCAAGCAATTCACTTAGAGAATTTGTCAACCAGTTGGTTGACTTCGCCCCTAATGTTTCAATTATAAACGTGTAAGATCGGGGGATTCCAAGAGGAACGGTATCGGTGGAGTGGAAGCAAAGCCGGGCCTTGCATAACGGAGCCATCTAAAACCAGCCACTTAGATTCAGAACACTCGGCTGCATCAATCAAAGTTACGCCGTCAGAATCTACGGTAACCTTACAATTCATAGGGATGTCGAAAGTTGAATGTCTGTCTAGAACGACGAACTCATCCATGGTGTACCTGTAGATAATTAAGCCCTGCGATCCTCCTGCAATAAGGATATGTTCGGAAGGAAAATTTAAAGTGTTGTAGGCTGGGAGGTTCAAGTTGATGTCAAAATTGACTGGGACGTAGGGAATGTTTTGGTGTGATGAATCACAAGTGGCTTGAGTGAATAACACGAATATTGCGATAAAGAAAGGCCAGCGGAATTTTTCGTAAAAATGACTCATAGCGATAATTTTTTTCTCAAACCGAACGGGTCTTTTGCTGCACCAGCTTGAAAGGCTTTGAGGTAATTAGGTTCGTAGGAACTGAGGTTGACGAAGTTGCCGGAAATGAATGCGGTGTGGCCGAGGGGGATTGAAGATTCGACGCAAGGATATTCTTCAAGGAACACCCGTCCTTCTCCTCCCAGGAATTCCTCGCACTTTAATGCCCCGTCGCCGATGAAGCAAATAGAGGAATATTGTGAAAAGAGAGAGCTGGTGTTTTCGTCTACGATGAGGGGTTCTATTTCTGAGCGCAAGCTGGAGTTTTCCGTGAAGGTGCGGGTGTAGACTTCCATTCGTCGTGCGTCTAGCATCGGGACGCATGCGTCCACGTGAGGGTGCTGAGCATACCCTTGAATAGCTAGGATTGAGAGGGTGTCGATAGCAATGAGTGGGAGGTTTAGAGCATGACAGATACCTTTTGCCGTAGAGACGCCTATCCGTAATCCGGTGTAGGAACCAGGGCCTCCAGACACGCAGATACCGTCAAGAGAGTCGCGAGAAATTCCAGCTTCGGTGAAGACGGAATCGATGAATGGGAGTAATTTCTCGGCGTGGGTGTATCCGGACTCGCGGATGCTGCGAGAAGCCAGGAGGGTGCCATCACGAGATAAAGCTACACCACATTGAAGGGTAGTAGTTTCGAGATGGAGTAGAATGGTCACGGAGGGGATGGGTGGAGTTAGTTGAAGGAGATGGAGAAGGTCGAACCTTCATTTTCGATTTTCTCTCCCGTAGAAGTTGTGCCTGAGACTGCGTCACCATCATCTAGTTTGCGGGCTACCATATCGTAAGGGCCGCTGATAATGATGTCGTCAATGCTGATTCCGCTAATGACTTCGATTACGAGGTTGTCTTGAATACCAGTTACAACCGGTGTCCAAACCGCCCGTCCATCTTGTAAAAGGAAGACGCCTAGGGAAGAGTTAGAGTCGGTGTCGGTTATTTTTCGTGAGGTCACACATTGGATGGGGATGCAGATGACTTCGTTTTGGGTTTTTGTGAGGATGTCGACGGTGGCGCTCATGCCGGGGCGGAAAGGAGCGGATGAGCCGAGGTTGAGGTCTGTGGTTAGTTGGGTGTAGCTGGAGGAATTGATGCGGATCTTGACTGAGAAGTTAGTGACTTGATCGAGGTTGAATCCGTTAGTGCTGGCGTTGAGGGCTGTATTGCCGATTTCTGTGACAATGCCTGAGAAGGTTCTGTCGAGGTAGGCATCAACCTCGATTTCTGCCGAATTTCCGAGTACGACACTGATAATATCGCTTTCGTTAACTTCGACATTTACTTCCATAATGTCGAGGTTGCTAATTTTCATTACGATTTCGCCGGCAGTGAATCCATTACCCTGGACTGACTCTCCGACTTCCTTTACGAGGGCTGTAACCACTCCGTCTTGAGTAGCTATGAGGGTTGTGCGCGAGAGGTTGTCAAGAGTTTCCTGGAGGGATGCCGAAGCGCTGAGGATGGCGTAGTTTGCGGAGTTTACGCCCTCTGAAGCGCTGGTGAGGTTAGCGGTTGCGGAAATGAAGGCGGCTTCGCTTTGGTCATAATCGGCACGAGAGACTACTCCGTCCTGGAATAATAATTGGGCTCTAGACCAAGCCTTTTCTGCAACAAACAAATTCGCTTTGGATGTTGCTTTAGCAGCTTTAGCTGAAGAGAGGTTAGAACGCGATGTGTTTACTGCGGCTTGAGCTCTGTTGCGAGCTGAGATGTAAACGTCGGGATTTATTTCAGCCAGGAGGTCGCCCACATAAACTTTATCACCTTCTTTAACGGGAAGGCTTATTAGTTGACCGCTCACTTCAGCTGAGATATTCACTTCCATCTCTGGCTGGATCTTTCCAGATGCGCTCACCCTTTCTACGATAGTTTCTATCGTCGGGTTGGATGTAGTGACGGTAGGGGCTTCACTTTTGTCACTGAAAAATGTGGAGAGTATAATTAGGAGGATGACGATAGCGCCTAGGAAAATAAAGATGCGTTTTTTTGACATTACCGGTGGATTAAGGCTTGCAAGAGATTAAACTGAGGAAGTTTGAGATTATAATGAGATAGATTTTCCTTGATAGAAGTCTAAGATTTTTGATTTAAAGACCAAATCGTATCTAGTTCGCAACGCACCGATACGGGCGTTGTCTAACCTCGTGCGAGCGTCGGCGTATTCAAGGGCGGAGATGGTTCCAGCCTCAAATTTCAGTTCTGTGTTTGCGAAAGCCAGTTCTGCTGCGTTGAGGGCAGCTTCTTGAGCGGCTAAAGTTTTTTGTGCGGCAACGGCATCAGCCCAAGCGCTTTCTATGCTAGTTCTCAGAATCTGAGAGGCAGCCTGTTGATTATATTCAGACCTAAGCACGCTCACCTTTGCATATTCGACACTGTTTTTTGTCGAGAAATTATTGAAAACAGGAATACTAAGACTGAAGAATACGCTTTGATTAATATTCTCAGTTAACTGATCCATAAATGGGATTGTCTGTCTGTCGTATGTATTTACGTAGGGGATTACAAGGTTAAAGTCCGCGTCTACTCCTGCGTAATAAACTGTCGTTCCATCTTCAGTTTCGCCTAACTCTAACATCTCAGTTATAGGGTCGCCCACTGTTCGTGTTCTGTTGCCAGAATATCCGGAACCGAAATTGTATGATGCATACAGGCGTGGGAGATAACTGGTTTTTGCTATTTCTAAACCTAGATTAGCGTCATCCACGTTAAGACTGGCATTACGGATTTGCGGGAAGGAGGTTAGTGCAAATTCAACTGCGGTACTAGACGTTAAGGGGATGGGGGAGACGGTCATTTCGCCAGCTTCGGGCGCTATAATATCGAAAGTAGATGCAGCATGACCTGTCAATTGTAAAAGCTGCGCTAGATTAAGCTTAGCAAGGAACCTACCATTTTCACTACCTACTAGCTCGGCGATATCCGATGCCTCTTGAGCCTTCACATCGAGAAGATCAGAAGCGGGAGAAGCACCAGCCTCTACTAGCTTCGCCACTCTTTCTACCTGGCGTCTCGTAGTTGCGAGATTAAGTACAGCCACCTTCACAAACTCCTCTTGGAATAGGATATTCAAGTAAGCTCCAGAGATGGTTAATGCGAGATCGTTGCGGGTTTGTTCTAGTGAAGTAGCTGCAATGTCGAGCCCTATACGCGCACGCCTTAAGTTAATGTGGTTTTTAAAACCATTAAAAAGAGTTAGGCCAGAACTCAGCCCGAAGTTGTTCGATTGAATCACATCTGTGCCGAAAACATTCGTAAATGGATCGATGGCCCTTCCGATATTATACCCATGAGATGCTGAAGCATTGAAGGATGGGAGGAAAGCACCCTGAGCACTCTGTAATCCTATCTCTGCACTTTGAGTGCCCAGATGGCTTTGCTTAATCTGCAAGTTGTGCGTGAACGCATGATCTATACAAGATTGAAGGGACCAGGGGGTTTGGGCTATAGAAGAACCAGAAAAAAGAATTAGGGAAAGGCTGGCAGTTAAGACTAGGCTGAATCGAGACATCATGATGTGTGTGTAAATAGTACTCTACCCCAAATTTAACTCAACACAGGCTACCCCTCTGAGTATTATTGCTCCTGTTTGTTAAATCTAGACCAAACTATATAGCCACCTATCCCTAACAATATATATGGGAAAGTCATTAGGAAGATAATCCCAGCATTTAATCCCTTACCTAAGCCGTCGAGTTTCGCGCTTTGCTCCCCTACGGCTTTACACATAACACACTGTCCCCAACTCACATCAATTACTAGAAATGTGAGGGCGAAAAGGATTATGGTGATTTTTCGGATCAAAGGTTGTTGTATTTACACTCTCGCTTACAAACGTTAGGAAAAAGGTCAACCAGTTGGTTGACTTTTTTCCTAGTCAAATCGCAGCTGTCGTTTCGTAAAAAGGGCTTATCATTAAATATACGATAACACCAGTTGCTGTAACGTAAAGCCATAATGGCCAGGTGAAGTGTGCGAGTTTTTTATGCTTCTCCACGTCCATCATCCAACCTCGAGCGTAAGTGAATAGCACAAGTGGAACGATGGCTGCACTTAAAAGTATGTGAGTGATGAGAATGAAGTAATACAGGTAAGCATACTCACCGCCATATGATGTCGATGGCATCGTGAAATGATAGGTGATGTAGCTAAGGAGGAAGAAAAAACTAAGAACGACAGCCGTCGTTGTGAGCTTCTTATGAAGTGCAATGTTTTTTGCGCGAATTGCTAGCCATGCAGCGATTAGAACACAAAAAGCCGTTCCGTTAATAAAGGCATTCAGCTTAGGGAGAAGGAAAAGCTGGGACTGAGTCTCTGCACTTAAATCTAGGCCTGGCAACCTATCTAGGATGGTGACGACTATGGGGATCAAAATGGCTATGCTCCAAATTATCACCTTCAGTTTTGAATCTGTAATTTTCATTCGATGTTGATTATTTACTGTTCGACTCCAAAATGAGTTTATGGATGTCTAAGATCATCTCGTCAACTTCTGAAGTTGAGGTTCCGTCATAAAATCCGCGGATACGGTCCTCTGTGTCAACTAAAACGAAGATGTCGGAATGGAAAAATCCACCCTCGGCTGTATCGCTTTCGAGAGCAGTGAGGAAGTAGCCGTTTCTGGCTTGGTCGTATAGTTCCGACTTGTCGCCCGTCAGAAATTTCCACTGCGAGGTGTCGGCATTCATGCTTTGAGCATATAAGTCCATTTGCAAGGGACTGTCCCGGTCTGGATCAACGGAGTGAGATAATACGATAAGCTCATCCGGCCCTAAGCCACTTCTACGGAGGATGGTTAAGGTTCTAGAGACTTGACTGCTCAACACAGGACAAATCGTAGGGCAGTTCGTGAAGAAATAATCTACAATTTTAATCCTTCCTGCTACGTCTCGGTTACTTACTTCCACGCTGTCAATCCCCATAAATACGAATGGCGGAATGGTATGTCCCTCCGGCCCTAACACTGGAGGCGTGTCTCGGCCTGATGTGAGTTTTTCGACAGCTTCTACTTCTTTCCTATGTCTATGCTCGATAACATCCATCTCTTTTTTCAAAAGGGCGATGTCTTCTGTGGCGTCCCTGAGGGCATTTTCTGATGCTGCGTGATAAACGCCTCTTAAATATCCCTTAGCATCCACAAGCCAAAGTGTAGCTATGTTTCCTGGGTCTATTGAGTCGCGCGTGATTAGAAATTCCTCTTCGATGATTTTATCGATTTCGGCTTTATCTCCTGTTAAGAACTGCCAGTTGTCAGCTGTATTGTAGCGCGTGTTTAAATTAACGTATTCCGTTAACACTTCCGGCGTGTCGTATTCCGGATCTAACGTGAAACATACTATCCCTATCTCCTCTTTGTTTCTGTATCTCCAGTTAGGCCAAAGCAGTTGCTTAGTCGTCGCTCCTACATGCTCCGAGTTCGTTGCGAAAAAAGCTGCTATCCACACTTTTCCTTCTAGATCTTCGGAGCCGAATTTTTGTGAGTTTTGGTTTATAAGAGAAAACTCACCCACTTTATGAGCGTCACTAGAAAGTGTGTCAAGCTGGCCTTCGAGAGAGTAATACGGAAGCGTATTGAAGTTATGTGTCGCTAAAATACCGAGCACTACAACACACGTGATAGGCAGAGCAAACAATAGAAACAGTAAGGCTATCCTTTTTCGCATAAGCAAATTTAAGTAGTGATAGCTAGCGGCTGGAACACAGTCAGCAAACAGTCACTCAATGATACAATGTGTGGCTTTCTAGATGTCCCCATCCTTCTGTGAAAGCAATGAATATCAGATACGCGATGAACAACAAGTAGGGAGTTAGTACTGTGTATTTAAGGCCCTTTCTCTCGTCACCTAGGTGCATGAATGAAAGAATGATATATCCAGCTTTTACTAGAGTCAAGATGATGAAAGTCCATTTTATAGCCTCCCAAGTGTATGTCTCAGCTCTCTTGAAGATGATTCCCATAGCAACTTCAACAGCAGTAATCGCTGTGAGAAGTACAGTTACGAAGTAGACTTTTTTACGAATCTTCACTCCAGCTTCTTCACTGTGATGTGAGTCTAAAGAGTAGCTGTCGTTTACAATAAGGTCGTCGCGTTCCATGATAAATTTCTTTAAGAGCTATCAGATTAGATAGTAGAATGTGAAAACAAATACCCAAACAAGGTCGATAAAGTGCCAGTATAATCCGACCTTCTCTACCATTTCATAATGACCTCGACGTTCGAAAACACCTCTGTATGCCATAACGAATATGATAAAGTTTATCAGTACACCTGAGAATACGTGGAAACCGTGGAAACCGGTAATGAAGAAAAAGAAATTCGCGTATGACTGCTGTGTAGAGTATTCGCTTTCATTCATGTTAGCTCCGAAGACCATTGCTCCTTTTTCTCTTGCGTCCCATAGTTTCACGACATCGTCCCCGTGGACGTGTGTTTCTCCCACAACATATTTATTTATGGTTAGATCGTGAAGTATAGCTTCGTGCGCGTGTTCACCGTACTGGACGAGTTTCACGTGGCCGTGATCTTCTATAAGAACTACGGAAATATCACCATTGTTATACGGTTCAGCTAATGCACCGAAATGGTGATCCATGTAGATGGCTGTTCCTTTGGGTAATATGTGAGATTCGTCGTGGTCGTCGGTAATAGTGACCTCCTTTGCTAGGGTAAACATTCCACCACCACCATGAATAAAGTGAGACCACTCCCATACTTGAGACCCTAAGAAGAAAGCACCACCGATAATGGTAGCGAGCATCCAACGGACTACTCCTCTTTTATCATTTCTGTGTCCAGCCTCTACAGCTAATACCATAGTAACCGATGATACGATCAAAATGAAGGTCATCAGGGCCACATATATCAAAGGATATTGACCATCTAAGCCAGGTAAAGCACGGAATACCTGCTCGCCTATAGGCCAAGGACTTTCACTAGCAGTACGAGAAAACCCGTACGCTACTAGAAGCCCACTGAATGTTAAGGCATCTGAGACGAGGAAGAACCACATCATCATTTTACCATAAGACACACTGTATGGAGATTTACCTCCAGCCCATAGTTCTTCAGAAGATACGTTGTCGTTTGAGTGTCCTGACATTGTCAAAAATGATTGCTAATTTGGTTGCAAATTTAAGGCAGTAAATGCGAAAATTGCTCTACTTCAGAAAAAGCACATAAAATAAAACTAACCACAGTCCGCCGATAAAATGCCAGTATGTATTTAGCATTTTGAAAAGGATGTTTTTAGTGGAGTCAGTTTTTGCTTTCATCAATACCCAGAAGTTTGAAGCTAGAAATAATAATCCGAAAACAAGGTGTAATAAGTGCATGAAAATTAACACCCACAAGTAGCCGCTGCTATTGTTAGTGAGGCTTCTAACCTTGCTCGTTATGGGTGTGGTCATAAGAGGGTCGTTAGGTGAGTAAAGCTGATGCTCGTTGTAGAGAAGTGCTTCACCGTCGATTCTGATTTCGTAATCGACTCCGTAAATAGCCGTACTTGTGCTATCAACTAGTTTATCAATTTCATTCCATGATGTAGCTGGACCAAACTCGGTTGCATGTGTTTCCCACGCTCCACCTAATTCAGTGATGGTTCTCCACCCAGAAAATTGAGAAACACCGAACCCTAACCCTAGGATTAGGGTTAGAATTAGAAATTGTTTTGCCTTGCTGAATAAGCCTTCTTTTTGGGCTTTATAACCCAAATACATAGTGACTGAAGATAGAATTAGGATTACGTTGCTAAGCCAGAACTGACTTGGAGGTGTGAAATGAACCCAGTACTGGCCCATGCTGCTCACGATGTATGCACTTAAGAATCCGGCGAATAACATCACCACGGCAAAGATTATTAAGTACATCAACATGTTCAATGCTGAATCTTGTGCGTCCTTTTCCATATTAAAGTTTATCTATAACGTAAATAATTTGTACTAGAGGGAGGTAAACAAAGCTTGCGAACATCAGCTTTCGAGCGGCATCTCTTGAGAGAGTACTCTTTAACTTGAATGCATAGTATGAGAAGCCTACACCAGCAATAACCGCTACTACTAATGCTAGGTCTCCGACCATGGGGTCTCCGGTAGGTAGTGCCCATGGGAGTATGCCTGCGGGAATGCAAAAGAGGGCGTAGAGTAAGATGGTTTGGGCAGAACGATCAGACTTGCCGGCATTATATGGCAGCATCTTGTATTCCACCTTCGCATAGTCTTCGTGAGCAAGCCATGCGATAGCCCAAAAATGTGGGAATTGCCACATGAACTGAACTGCAAAGAGAACACCTGCTTCTATCCCGATCTCGCCTGTTGCAGCTACGTATCCTATCATTGGTGGGAGGGCACCGGGGATGGCCCCTACGAAAACGCATAGAGAGGTTTTTGATTTCATGGGTGTGTACACAAAAGCGTACAGCACCAGTGCGATAACTCCAAGTAGAGCAGACAATGGGTTGAGGAGGTATAGGCATCCTATGCCTATAATTCCAGCCGACACGCTCCAAGCCCAAGCCGCCTCCACACTCATTCGACCAGTAGGTAACGGTCTATTAGCTGTGCGCGTCATGATTGCGTCGGTGTCGCGCTCGAAGATTTGGTTTAAACCATTTGATGCACCAGTGAGTAAATACCCCCCCACAGTTAGTAGCAACATGGACTTGAGGTTCATCTCGTCAGCCCCCATAAACCAGCCGAGTACAGCCGACATAACCACGAAAAAGCCTAGCCTTAACTTATATAGAGTCCCCACATCTTTCAATAGTGAGGGCTTATCATTTGTTGAATTTTTCACAGCCATTTTGTAGTGCAAAACTACGTCAGCATTGTTACCCCTTTGTTACTCTGGCGAGTAATTATGGTAAACTGATTTTATTCCCTTTTCCAACTCTATGGAAGCTGTCCATCCCATGGACTTCATGAGCCCTACGTCTAGCAATTTCCTAGGTGTTCCGTCTGGTTTCGATGTATCCCAAACTATTTCGCCTTTGTATTTCACCACTCCGGCTATCATCTCTGCGAGCTCTTTAATGCTTAAATCTACTCCAGTTCCAACATTCACCCAGCCACCTTTATTATGATTATCCATAAGGAATAGACATGCTTCAGCTAAATCGTTAACGTGTAAAAACTCCCTTTGAGGGGTGCCGCTACCCCAGCACTTAACCACGCTATCACCTGCCTTAACGGCTTCGTGGAATCGCTTGATCATTGCAGGGAGCACGTGGCTGTTGTCAGGATGATAGTTGTCGCCAGGCCCGTATAGGTTCGTGGGCATAGCAGAAATAAAATTACATCCGTACTGAGCTCGGTAAGCGTCACAAAGTTTCAGGCCCGCAATTTTCGCGATAGCATAGGCCTCATTCGTTGGTTCTAAGGGACCAGTTAACAGAGCTGCTTCGGGAATGGGTTGTAAGGCGTGTTTCGGGTAAATACACGAGCTACCTAAAAACAGCAATTTCTCAACTTGATGTTTATGGGCTGATTTTATGATATTCGACGTGATGGATAAGTTGTCTACTAGAAAATTTGCTGGGTATGTCTTATTCGCAAGGATACCGCCCACTTTAGCCGCTGCTAGATATACCTGTTGTGGCCTTTCTGAACTGAAAAAATCTTCTACGGCTTGAGAATCTCTAAGGTCTAATTCCTTTGAAGTCCTTGTTATGATGTTGGTTTGGCCTCTAGCAATAAGAGCCCTAATAATAGCTGAACCCACCATTCCATTATGTCCAGCGACGTAAACTGACTTATCAGTATCTATATTTTCGATTATTTCCACGCTGAAAAGATAGTTTAATTATTAATGTCAAATGCTTTCCTCAATCCGTCGCCTAACCAAGTAAAGGATAGTACTAAGCTCGCGATTAACGCCCCCGGCAGAACGGCTAGCCAAGCGAGGTCAGTTGTAATTAAATGATAGTGCTCTTTAATGATGTTTCCCCATGATGGAACGGGTATTCGTGCTCCCACACCCAGAAAACTCAATCCCGATTCAATTAAAATTGCTGCAGCAAAGTTCGCAGCCGCCACGACAATAATGGGCCCTAGTGCATTAGGTAAGATGTGCCTGAACATGATTCTAAAGTCTGAAAGCCCCAGTGCCTGTGCGGCTTGCACGTATTCTAACTCTCTCAGGGAGATGAATTGGCCTCTAACTATTCTCGCGACTTCCACCCACATAGTTAATCCTATGGCGACGAATACCTGCCAGAATCCCTTCCCGAATGCTAGGGTTATTGCGAGCACCATTAAGAGTGTGGGTACAGTCCAAACCACCTGCAAAAACCAGCTCACCACCGCGTCTATTCTCCCTCCTTTATATCCGGCTAATGCCCCCAGGAAAAGACCTATAATAAGGCTTATCAGCACAGCTATTCCTGCTACGGATAACGAAATAGCGCTTCCAGCCATGAGTCTACTCGCAAAATCTCTTCCGTATCTATCACTTCCCAGAATAAAGTAAACGATCTCTCCGTCCTCACTCACCACCTCGCTTCCTGGAGGCTGTAGACTCATCTCTAAGTGTTGGTCATTAGCATTAGGTGAAGGGTCAGGCCTTAAGAGCGGCCCTGCTATTGCGATAAATACCCATAGGCATACCCAGAATAGTCCAGCCATTGCTAGTTTTTCTGATTTAAGGCGGTGCCAGATAGTGTTACTCCCTTTCACGTGTCTAAGTTAAGAGATTATTGTACTTTAGTGACGATGGAAAAATCGGAGAAAATCATATTAGGGATAGACCCAGGAACTACTATTATGGGCTATGGAATTATCCGTGTTAAGGGTAAATCTGAAGTTGAGATGATAGAGATGGGCGCCTTGCACTTATCTAAATATCCAGATCATGCTCTTAAGCTTAAGAAAATTTTCGATAGATGTGTACAGTTGATTGAAACTCATAATCCAGATGTAATGGCCGTTGAGGCTCCGTTCTTTGGGAAGAATGTTCAGTCGATGTTAAAGCTTGGTAGGGCTCAGGGTGTTGCCTTTGCGGCTGCTCTAAGTCGAGACCTAACAATTGCGGAATACGCGCCGCGTAAAATAAAAAAATCAATAACCGGATCTGGTGCGGCATCGAAAGAACAGGTGGCTGGTATGGTCCAAAGAACATTGAAGCTTTGTGATGAGGATATGCCTAAGCAGCTCGACGCCACAGATGGAATTGCCGTAGCGCTCTGTCATCATTACCAGTTATCATCTCCTACAATGCAAAGTGGTGGGACTGGTTGGAAAGCGTTTATTAAAGATAATCCGTCAAGAGTCAGGCGATAGTTTTTGTTTCTGCTCCAGAACGTCGAGCGCAGCGAAGTTGACATCTTTGCTAAATCCTTAGAGAAATTGTCAACCTATGGGTTGACTTTTTTACGGTACTTTTAGTAGAGACTTAGTAGAGACTTAGCAGACCGAAGCAGATCTTATAACTCGGGTTATCATCTCTTTAATAGAGATTCCCGCTTCAGCTAATTGTTGAGGGAGAAGACTCAATTTTGAAAAACCAGGGACGGAATTTATTTCCAAAATCGCCACGCTATCGCCATCAACTAGGATGTAATCAATCCTCACCATGCCCTTGCAATTTAACAGGCCATAGACCTCAACTCCTATAGACTGCATCCTGGTTTTTACTGAATTAGGAATGTCAGCAGGCGTTATTTCCTGACTAGCCCCTTCGTATTTGGCCTCATAATCAAAAAACACATTCTCTGTAATAATCTCTGTGATAGGTATAGCCAAAGGCGATAGAGTCTTGCCAGGAACTATCCCCATAGAGTACTCTCTACCTTCGAGAAACGCCTCAACTAGCACCGAAGTACACTCAGTTGAAAAGGCGAGTTCTATCGCTTCTTGTAAATCTTCATGTTTTACTACTTTAGATATTCCTAAGCTAGACCCACCTTCATTAGGTTTTACAAAGCAAGGGAAACGGACCTTTTTACCTATTTTTTCGTAGTCCACTGAAGATAGAATTTCAGATTTATCAATCTTAACGGCATCAGCTACAGTATATCCCGCCTCTTTAAGTTTTTGCGTCGTGAGGAACTTATTGAATGTTCCGCTTACTGATTCAGAAGATCCTGTCGTGAATGGTAGTTTTAAGTCTTCGAAGTACTGTTGAAGAATTCCATCCTCACCGGGAGTGCCGTGAACCATTATAAATATTGCGTCAAATGTATTCCTATCACCGGACTGATCTATCCATGAAAAGTCGTTTGGGTCTATATCAAACACCCCCGCCTCAGATATCACACACCACTTTTCCTTGTCTATCCTGACTAGTAAAGGCGAATATTTACTTCTGTCTATATTCTCCATCACTGTAGCTGCGCTCAGAGTAGAAATTACAGACTCACCGGAATAACCTCCAGCTAATACAGCTATTGACAGGGTAGGGGAGTGAGACATACAGCTAAAGTACCTTCAGTCTGTGCCCGTTACACAAACATTGTTTTGAAGTTTCAACAAACAAGATTTTACCTCTTCCATACTTGAGCCTGTAACGGTTATGTGTCCCATTTTACGGTGGGGTTTAACTTCGGATTTGCCGTACAGATGTGGATTTACACCAGCCATTCCTATAGCTTCGCCTAATCCCTCATAAACTGGTGCGCCAAATGCTCCTTCGGCTCCCAGAAGATTAATCATCCCAGCCGCCTTGTGTATGGGCTCCACAGAACCTAACGGCATATTCATAATAGTTCTCAGATGTTGAGAGAATTGTGAAGTCCTATTAGCTTCTATCGTGTGATGACCACTGTTATGAGTTCGAGGAGCTACCTCGTTAACCAGAAGCTCGCCATCAGTATTCAGGAATAATTCTACCGCCATTAATCCCTCAAACTCCATTGCTTGCACAACTCTTAATGCTAGTGTAGTAGCCTCTGATGCTAAAGCGCCGGATATTTCTGCTGGAGCTATTAAAGACGACACGAGATTTACCACGGGATCGAAAACAGCTTCGACCACAGGGTAAGTAGCAGTTTCTCCACTTGAATTTCTAGCTACGATGACACTTATCTCCTTATCGATATCGACGGCTAATTCCAGTAGGCTAGGTTCCGAAAATCTATTTTCTACTCCTTCTTCGGCCGTTTTAAGTATCTGAACCCCTCTGCCATCATATCCACCAGTCCTTAACTTTTGAACAATTGGGAAGCCCATCCCGCTGATTTCCCCATTCGTTTCCACTAGTGTGAATTCAGATGTCGGAATATTATTTTCTACGAAAAATTGCTTTTGTATACCCTTATCCTGAATTAATTCTATGTGTTCAGGCTTAGGGATTACGCTAACCCCAGACTCCTCTAATTCTCGCAGCCCGGAAACGCTAACGTTCTCTATTTCAATCGTTAAGACGTCTAAATCACGTCCGAAGTCAACTACAGCTTTATGGTCATTTAAGTCGCCTTGCACGAACCTATGTGTAAGGAATCGGCACGGAGCATCATTAGATGGGTCCATTACCTCTACTCTCATATCTAGATCGACAGCAGCCTGTATCATCATTCTACCTAGTTGTCCACCACCTAGTACCCCCACTCTTAGTGAGGGACCTGTGCAAAGATTAGTTGATGCTTTTTTCGACATAATGCAAAGATATCCCCAACCTTTCCGACTTTAGCAATATGGAAACATTAGAATCAACGATTATTTTAGGAAACACTCTTTATGCTTGGTTAATTGCTGTAGCCTATGTTGTGGGTAGTGTCGCTATATCGAGAATTGTATACTTCATTTTTAAATCTAGGTTTAGAAAGTGGGCAGCAAAAACAGAAACTGATCTAGATGACAACATAGTAGATGCAATTGAAGATCCGATTTCAATATCTATAGTGTTGTTAGGGTTTTGGATGGCTTTCTCTTATCTCGAGGTTGACTCGGGCGGAGATTTCATCTCAACTATGTTTGGTGTCGCTATTGTGATGCTATTTACTTGGCTCGCTTCAAGAGTTGTCAATACTTTGATTAATTACTTATTCCTAAAGTTAGCCAACAACCAAAACGGATCCATAGTGAATGATATGGCTCCGATACTTAAGAAAACACTTTCCGGATCTATATGGGCGCTTGGTATCATTATGGCTATAAGTAATGCTGGCCACGATGTAGGTGCTCTAATAGCAGGTCTAGGAATTGGTGGTATTGCCTTGGCTATGGCTGCGAAAGACTTCGTTGCAAATATTTTCGGCGGAATCACCATATTTATTGATAGTCCGTTTAGAGTAGGAGATAGAGTTAAAGTAAGTGGGATAGACGGAACAGTTATTGAAATAGGGATTAGGACCACAAGGATTAACACCCTAGAGGGTAGAACCGTAACGATTCCGAATAATCAGTTTACAAATACTGTAGTAGAAAATGTTACAACCGAACCTTCTAGAAAGGTTAGAATCAGTTTAGGGCTGACTTATGATACAGCTCCTGAAAACATTCAGCTAGCATTAGACACTCTAAAAAAGATAGTTGATGGTCATCCACATACTCAGGAGGATGTTACTGTCTGGTTCGAGTCATTCGGAGACTTTAGTTTAAATGTTAATTGTAATTATTACGTAAACAAAAAGGGTCACTGGGCGAATACTCCTGGTGAGATTAACTTAGCTATTCTTACTGAATTCAACGCTTTAAAGCTTGACTTTGCTTTCCCAACCTCGACTGTAATTATTGATAAATGAAGAATATAGAGATAGCATATACTTCAAGTGATCAAGAATTCTGGTTACTGATACTCGGTGCAATATCAGTGGGGGTTCTACTGTTCACAGTGTTCAATCGCTGTCCCGAGGATAAAAAGGATACCTATCTACGTCGGTTGGGGATAATAATGATTGCCATTCAGTGTTACATCCCACTGTATATCCTTTTAGATCCAGACACAACATTCTCCCTTCACAGAAACCTACCACTTCATTTTTGTGGAATGAACTTCTGGCTCCTCGCCTTTAACTGTTTCATCAGATCTAGAAAGTTGTTTATGGTTACCATGTATATGGCCATAATAGGAGGTTTTCACTCCTTTATTACTCCTAATTTAACTACTGGTTATTCCCTGCCGGCCTTTATTAACTTCATCTTCGTACACAGTGGGTTAGTGTTCGTGCCCATAATAATGATGCGTCATTATGGGATGAAATTAAGAAATTTTGACTGGATTAGAGCCTATGGTTTTAATGTTCTAATTTCAACATTAATGATAGGGATTAACACCTTATTAAATGTTTACTTTTCTCATCCCGAAGGAGCTTCAGCGAACTACATGTATGTTATAGAACAGCCCCATGTAGAGAGCCCTTTACTGTCCGAGGATCTTTTATGGCCATATTACATGCTTCCATTACATGTTATTCTAATAATCCATATGCTCATATTAAATGCAATTATTAGATGGCGTTCTGGTGTTAAGCTCTCACATTGGTCTGGAATTTTACGCTAGTTCTCAACTACGTTTCAACTACTGACCTTAGATAGTATTCAAATAATTATCTTCGATGTATGAAGCCATACCTTAATTTATTAGAACACCTTTTAGAAAATGGTGTTGAGAGGGAAGATAGAACTGGGACAGGGACCTTAGGGTGTTTTGGATACCAAATGAGATTCGATTTAAGCGAAGGATTTCCGGTGCTAACCACGAAAAAATTACACCTTCGTAGTATCATTCATGAACTTCTATGGTTCTTAAAAGGCGATACGAATATTTCTTATCTCAAAGAAAATGGAGTGAGGATATGGGATGACTGGGCTGACGAAGATGGAAATCTAGGACCTGTTTATGGTTATCAGTGGAGGTCTTGGCCTAATCCTGATGGCACTTCCACGGATCAGATTACTAAGTTGATAGACCAAATAAAAACTAACCCTTATTCTAGACGTCACGTTATAAGTGCCTGGAATCCTAGTTTTATTGATGAGATGGCTCTTCCTCCATGTCACTGTCTTTTTCAATTTCATGTAAGTGAGGGTAAACTTAATTGCCAGTTATACCAACGCTCCGCGGACACTTTCCTAGGCGTGCCATTTAACATTGCTTCATACGCCTTGCTCACGATGATGATGGCTCAGGTTTGTGATTTAAAGCCGGGTGACTTCGTTCACTCTTTCGGAGATGTCCACCTTTACACTAATCATCTAACCCAAACACACGAACAGCTCTCCCGCACTCCTGGAAAGCTACCGACGATGATTTTAAATCCCGACATAAAGAACCTATTCGACTTCACATACGACGACTTCACTTTAGTTGATTACGTAGCTGCACCGAATATTAAAGCCCCCATTTCTGTATGATAGGCGCAATGAGAGTTAGCTTAATTGCTGCAGTAGCTGATAACGGCGTTATCGGGAAGGATAATGATTTGGCTTGGTCACTACCAGACGACATGGCTTTCTTTAAGTCTATAACTAAAGGCAAGCACGTTATAATGGGACGTCGTAACTATGAATCCATCCCAGAAAAATACCGTCCTCTTCCCGGCAGACCTAATATCGTCTTAAGCCGAAATAACAACTACGATGCTGCTCCAGCGACCCTTGTCACTTCTCTTGATGACTCACTAGCCCTAGCTAATAAAGCGGGTGAAACAGAAGCATTCATCATAGGAGGAGG
>Ga0308011_10000420_pt1 | contig 22696 bp, 19 predicted proteins | sample Neamet177_FD_203144 | JGI IMG/M metagenome (GOLD analysis project Ga0308011, IMG submission 203144) | Marine microbial communities from water near the shore, Antarctic Ocean - #177 | ecosystem: Environmental > Aquatic > Marine > Unclassified | place: Southern Ocean | collected 2014-07-25 | reverse complement strand
TGTGTTTGGTTTAGGCTTTGTTGATTGGCCTAAAATAGTTGTTATTCTCAATAATTCTCTTAGTGAAGAATTAGTTGTTTCCTCTTGAATATTGGTAGAAATTGATCCATTCTCAATAGAAATATTCTCATCTCCTAATTGATAAGGTAAAAACTGAAAAATAAAAATAAACATTTCATCTTCCGTATTAAGTCCTGATTGAACAGCAACAGGATTAGGATTAGTTGCACTCAGGGTATTGTCATAGTTTCCTTTTGCATATATCATACTACCTGCAGGTATCTTAAGAAAATTCTCAAAGAAATAAGATCCTTGCCATTCAAAATCCCAGTTATTTATTTTAACTAGGTTAATAGTATCATTAGTTGGCGTTACTGCTATACACTCAAGGTTTTTTCCTAGCAGATGCATATGTGGAAAAACAGACATAAAAGAATAGTCTTGCATTGTAGGGCCAAAAGAACCTGTAATTTCTGTAATCTGATTTGGTGGTAAATAAAAAGGCATACCAAATAATCCTTCATTAATTAAAAAATCAGTTGTTATTTCCCTAATTACTGTGCTTTGTGGGTAAAAATAGAATCTGACTTTAGTGCTATCTATCTGACCAAAACTACCCTCAGGATAGTGCATAGCAAATGAAACACTACTATTTGCAGGTAATTCAACACCAAAAGAGTTATTAATAGTTTCAGGATAAGTTAATGCTACAGATCCTGGAGCATAACTATAAATCATATCACCTTGAGGACCCATACAGTTAGCTGTTGTAACAACAGAATTATTAGTAACCAAATCTATTGACACTAGTACATGATGTACAGTTTGTAGATTTCCAGGAATAACCTCAATAGCTTTTATTTTTCTGTTTTGCAACAAACCAGTAGGTATTGAAAAGCATACATAATCATCAGAATTTGATGTTGCAGTACTTGTGTATGTTGGAATCTGTAATTCTAAATCAGGAACTCCTAATTGAGAAGAATTCCCAAATGTTGGCATTGGCGGAAGTAATGAAGTATCTCCAAGAGGAACTCCAATTGTTATCCAATCTAGTATAGTACTTATCTCATTCATACTTAAGACATTTTCATAAGCATAATGCTGAAACAAAGTATCAGGAGGAAATGGTGGCATTTTTCCAGTAGAGGTAACGTGTTGTATCATTACAGCATTTGTTACTGTATTTGCATAACTCTCCAAGTTTAAATTTGAAATTCCACCACTATGGTGGCATTGCAAACATTTCCCATATAGTATTGGGGCAATATCTTCAGAATAATTAGGGTTTTGTGCAAAGCCAATAGTTGGAATAAGCAATACTAAAAGTAATTTCTTTATCATCTTAAATTTTATTAGTTAAACTTCTTAAATAATGGTCGACCAAAGTAAGTGCCAACATACTTTCTACAATAGGAACAGCTCTTGGCACCACACAAGCATCATGTCTTCCCTTACCTTTAATATCTATTTTATTTCCATTTATATCAATTGTATTCTGCTTTTGCATAATAGTAGCTACTGGCTTAAAAGCTACTTCACAATAAATATCATTCCCATTGCTTATTCCCCCTTGTATTCCTCCAGAAAAATTTGTTTTAGTTTTTCCGTTTGAATCGATCAAACTATCATTAACCTCACTCCCTTTACTTGAAGCAATATCCACTGCATCAAAACCATATTTAAAACCATGCACTGCATTAATGGATAGCATTCCCTTCCCTATATCAGCATGTAACTTATCAAACACAGGCTCTCCCCATCCTGCAGGAACTCCAGTTGCTAAAGCCGTAATTTCTCCGCCAATGGTATCACCCTCTTTTTTTGTTTTTTCAATTGTTTCAATCATCTGGTCAGCAATTACAACATCAGGACACCTTACTAAATTAGTATCCGTTAAACTTAAATCCAAATTGGTATAGCATTTGTTAAGTGTTATATTACCAACAGCAGAAACATAAGCAGTAATTTTTACACCCACTTTATCCAAAATTTGCTGAGCAATAGCGCCTGCAACAACTCTACAAGCAGTCTCACGAGCAGAAGACCTTCCTCCTCCTCTATAATCTCTTATTCCGTATTTTTGCTGATAAGTATAATCGGCATGAGAAGGGCGAAAAGCATCTTTTACATGCGTATAGTCCTTGCTTTTAGCATCTTCATTTTTAATAGTAAACCCAATAGGAGTACCGGTTGTTCTTCCTTCAAAAATACCAGATAAAAACTGAACAGTATCACTCTCTTTTCTTTGAGTAGTAATCTTGGATTGCCCTGGTTTCCTTCTATCTAACTGTTTTTGAATGGCCTCAAAATCTAATTCTAACCCTGCAGGAGAACCATCAATAATACCACCAATAGCGATGCCATGCGATTCGCCAAAAGTCGTCAATTTAAAAATTTTACCTATTGAATTTCCCATAGCGCAAATATAACATAATTGATTAGAGTTAATTTTGTATTTTCGCACAATCAAAAATAAAATATGAAAACAGTAATTAAGAATATTTCAGAGCTTATACAAACAGAAACAACCCCTAGAAAATGGGTTGCAGGAAATGATATGAAAAATATCAGCACTATTAAAGATGCTTTTATAGAGGTGGAAGGCGGAATAATTACATCCTTTGGAAGTATGGGAGATTGGAATGGTATTGAGGACTGGAACAATACTGAAATAATTGATGCTGAGGGAGGTATGGTATTTCCAACTTATTGTGACAGCCATACTCACCTAGTGTTTGCAGCAAGCCGTGAAAGCGAATTTGTAGACAGAATAAATGGATTGAGCTATGCTGAAATTGCACAAAGAGGAGGAGGAATACTTAATTCTGCTGAAAAACTACAAAACGCTACAGAAGACGAACTTTTTGAAGATGCACTTGTTCGCTTAAACGAGTTAGTACAAATGGGAACTGGAGCCATTGAAATAAAAAGTGGTTATGGCCTAACAATGGAGGCAGAGCTTAAGATGCTAAGAGTAATAAAACGCTTGAAAGCAGCATCTGATGTAACTATAAAAGCAACTTTCTTAGGCGCACATGCCCTACCTAAAGAATACAAAGACAACAAAGAGGGCTATATGGATTTGGTAATTAATGAAATGTTACCCAAAGTAGCTGCTGAGGAATTAGCCGATTATGTAGATATCTTTTGTGAAAAAGGCTACTTTACTGTTGCTGACACTGAACGATTATTAAAAGCAGCCAATGAGTTAGGAATATCTTCCAAAACACATGTCAATCAGTTCAATGCAATTGGTGGTGTAAAGGCTTCAGTGGATTTGGGTGCTTTATCAGTGGATCATTTAGAAGAAATGGCTGAACAAGATTATGAAGCCTTAAAAGGAAGCAACTGCATGCCAACTATTTTACCTTCTTGTTCTTTCTTTTTGGGAATACCTTACGGACCAGCAGTTAAAATGATGGAAAAAGGATTACCTGTAGCCTTAGCAACCGATTACAATCCTGGGTCTACCCCAAGTGGAAATATGAATTTTGTAGCTTCCTTAGGTTGCATACAACTTAAAATGACACCTGAAGAAGTGATAAATGCAACAACCATTAATACTGCTTACGCTATGGGAATTGAAAAAGAATTAGGAAGTATATGTATCGGTAAAAAAGCAAATTTATTTATCACAAAACCTATTCCGTCTTATGCTTATTTACCTTACAGCTTTGGGCATAATGTAATTGATAAGATTATGATTAAGGGGGAATTCCAATAAAAGAAAAGCCCTACTTTTCAGTAGAGCTAATCTCATCATCAATCAAAACAAAAAACTATTTATTTCTTTTCATGTAGTAATAGTGAGTAGTATTTCCTGTACCTGAAAGAACATTTGCAGACACAAACTCCCAGCCTTTTTCAGCAGCAGCATTGGCAGCAGCAGCCATTGATCTATAACTACTAGCTGTACGGATCATATCACTTACTTCTTTATTTCTAATATTTCCGAAATCAAAAATTACAATTAACTTCACTTGAGGTTTTAGCATTCTTTTTATCTGAATTTCACGCTCATCTTCACCTCTAGCATTACGCTCATTTTCATCTATACCTTCAACATTCATAGGCATTTCCACACCTTTAATAACCATATATTCAACAGTTGCTTTTGAATTTTCAGTAGAAACAGTCTCTACCTGATTTCGCTTACTTTTTTTACTTTTCTTTTGAGCCATAGTTAAAAATGGAACCATAGCTACCAACATCATTAATACAATCTTTTTCATTTCTTTTTTTTTAATTAATTACTTGTTTTGTTATCGCAATGATACAAAAATTTATTGTCCTCCTAAAATTATTGGCAAGTCACCATCACCATTACCAATTACAATAACCTTAGCATTTGTTGATTTTGCTATTTCTTGAGTAGCTTCAACCCCTTTCCACTTTAACAATTGCGGAGTAATTGTCTGGTTAACAATTTTTTGGAACTTAGCAATACCATTTGCCTCAATTTCTTTTCTTTCAGCTTCTTTCCTTGCCTTATCAATCTTAAATTCATATTCTAATGATTCTTGCTCTTGCTTTAATTTCTGTTCAATTGCAGTTCTCAAAGTTGTAGGCAATGTAACATCTCTAATCAAAATAGCATCTAAAGTTAAATATTTAGCTTCAATATTTGCTTTTGTCAAACTGTAAATCTCGTCTTCAATCGCCTCACGCTTAGAAGAATATAATTCTTCAGGCAAATAATTACCAATTACCTCACGGGTTACTGATCTTATCTCTGGCTTTACAATGCTTTCCAAATAACCTCTTCCAATTTCATCATGTAAATGCCCAATTTTATCTTGTTGAGGCATATATCTAAATGATAAGTCAATTTTGATAGACAATCCATTTTTTGACAATACTTCCATTTTTTCAAATGTTTCATGAATCCTTACATCATACACAAACATATCATTCCATGGCGCTATAACATGCAATCCCTGACCATAGACTAGCTCTTTTTCTAATCCTCCACCAAACTTCTTAAATAAAACACCCTTCTCTCCTGATTCGATAGTTACAAACATACTTGAGCCAAACATGACTACAAATATTAGCCCTATAATTCCCATTACCATTGCCTTAGGCAATCCTTGATTTTCCATAATTGTTGTTTTTAGTTAATTTAATTGTTGTTTTAGTTTTTCTTGATCCATCTTACGTCTATTCAATATATTTATATAATTATACGCTTTTTTTTCTCCTAGTTTCTGTGCTTTCTTTGCCCAATCAATTGCAATATTTAGGCTTCCATTTATCTCGCTAGCCAAGGCCATATTAAAGGCAGCTCGTGCTGCAATTTTCAAATCCTCATCCTTAGTTAAAGGCATCCATATTTCAATTGCAGTATCCCAATCACCTATTTTCACATATTGCTTTGCATTCTTTAGTTCGTTATGTTTACCTATATAGTAAGTACGATTTACCTTTACCCATATAGGTGAAATACGAAAACCATATTGTTCTCCTGAATATACTCCTGATTTTTTAATCGCTATCCTTTTTGATGGCAAATTAAGTTGTGCTATTTCAGGAGAACTTCCCCAAGCCTTAAACTCCTTTATTTCAGTAAATTTATTTTCATCAATAATCAGTTCTTTATTTACATCATACACACGCCAACCTGACTCCACACTTATAATAAGTGTTGCAGGATAACGCAATTCTTTTACTTTTATTCCTTTCACTTTTCGTGTACGTGCAACTGGTGCACCTATAATTGTTCTCGAATCAGAATCAAATGTTTCCAAAACCAATAAAGCATCCCCATCATAAGAACCACAAATACTTTTCACCTCATTCCAAGCCAAAGGAATTGGAAAAGAAGATGTACCTGTACCTTTCAACTCAATTCCTCCTATATTTTTCAAAGTAAATCTTTCTGAAGAATTAAGCATTTTAGCAAGCCCATCTACACAGTATTCAGCTCCTTTTCTATCAACCCCTATTCCTTCTCCACTAATCAATCCTTCAATAATATTCCCTGCTAAATTATCTTTTGAAGGGCGCGACCTATTTACCACTACAACATTTTGTATGTCCTGTGGAATGGTAATATCAGCAGGCCTTTGCACGTTCACCAATACGGATGAAGTAGTGCAAGAACTTAATCCTGCAATTACTAATATTCCAAAAATGAATTGCTTTATCATCTTAAATTAAACCATTGTATTTTCTTAGGAACCATTCCAAAGAAATTAGGGCTAGCAAACTTAATAAAATCCAAGGAATATTAATGATTCCTTTTAACTTTTCTTCTGTTGTAATGCGTTTGTAATTATTTTTACTTTGCTGAATAGTTTCTACAATCTCACTCGTTTGATTAGAATAAAATAACTTACCCCCACTAGCACTAGATAACTGAAACAACAAATGATGATTTGCCACAGTGTGTAATTGTTCTAGCTGAATTGCTTTTACATCAAAACCACCTATTTTTGTCATATCGCTTCCCTTCACTTTAGCTAAAAAAGTGTATTTCCCAACGGAAAGCACACCCGCATTTAAGCTATATTTGCTAACTGATTTGGAAAATTCGTATTCAAATTTCTCTCCTTTTTCATTTTTTATAATCAAAGCTATTTCTTTGTTATTTACTAACTCATAGCTATCATTATAAAGGGAAGATTCAAAATAAATAGTTGAATTCTCAGTAATCTGTTTTTTATAATTAACCCTAAATTTACTTTTATCCTCTTGCAAAACCAAGTACTGAGTTAGTTTAGAAAACAACTCATCAAAAGCAGTATTATTTTTAGCAATGGAATAGTCATATAATTTCCATTTCCAGAACCCTTCAGCTGTAACAATAGCCATTTTTCTACCATTTTGTTCGTCCAATACCACAATAGGGTTACTTGTATTATACCCTTCAATTTTCTGAAACAACATCACCTCAGCACCAACCTTAACAGTATATTTTCCAAATGGAGAATATAAAGGAGGAGCCTCATCAATAAGATTCAACAAATCAGTTGAAAATGTGAAATTAGAAAAACTTTCATTTTTCACCACCCTAACTTCTTCCAAACCTCCCCTAGTTTTAAAGCTAAAAACTGAAGTAAACTGTTTGTATACATTCTGTTGAAGATTAAAAATAAGCAATGGTGTTTTTGATTTCTTTAACTCGTTTACAATAGAAGAACCTTCCTTAACTCCAAAAAGAACCACTAACTGATAGGCTTCTAAGTTTCCATTAAAATCAGTAATACTAGCTTGTTCCAGAGCATAGTTTTTATTTTTTTCAACTGCACATATATAAGCAGCCACATCAGGGTGAGACCCATCAGTTAACACTAAAATTTTGTAGCGTGAATCTATCACCTCAACATAAGCGGTATAACTATTATTTTTACTGTTTTTATCAGAAGGAAACTGGGTAGTCGTAATGGTATAATGCTGTAAACCTACCGAATCAGCAAGTAAATTAACTTTTACTTTTTTATAGTCATCATTAGTTGTAATAAGTAGCTTTTCAGTATGAATTTTCTTTCCTTTATACCAAATATTAACCTGAATATTTTCTCCCTCACATTGCTGAGCAGCAATTGCTATTTCCAAAGGAAAAGTATTGCCTAAAAAAGCGATTTCATTTTGTTTTACTTTCACAATACTCACATCCTTATTCAGTGTAGTATCTCCTTGAGCAATTGCATAAATTGGATAATTCATTAAATCCCCATAAAGTGGATTATTCCCCCTATTGTACAAACCATCAGTAGCCAATACCAAGGCTGCAATATGCTGATTAGCAAAACGACTATTTACATCTTGAAAGAGATTACTGTAATTCGTTAGTAATCCTTTGTTTTCAGCAGAAAAACCCTGATTTACGGCATCAGAAAAAGAAAAATGATGCACTTCAAAATCAGTAAGCTGACTGCTTAACTGTGTTAAAAAATGAAATGCAGAAGTATCAGGAATTGATTGAGAGATATCCTGTGCTAAAATCACAATGGGTTTATGGGTCGTTTTCTGTAAGGATTTAACAATAGGATTGAGCAATAAAGCAGCCAAAAAACCAACAAACAAAGTACGGATACAAAAAAGAAAAATTCTTAATTTACTAGAGGAAAGTAAACTTTCTTTTCGGTATAGAAAATAAGCATAGCTAAGCCCTAACAAAAGACAAGCTATGCTATATAGTATTGGTAAATCAGTACTTACACCCATCTATCTAGGTAAGCATTCCTCCACACACGTGAAGTACTTGCCCAGTAACATAAGCCGACATATCAGAAGCCAAAAACAAAGTAGCATTTGCAATATCTTCAGTAGTTCCTCCTCTTTTCAAAGGAATAGAATTTCTCCATTCTTGCACTTGCTCTTCACCTAATGCCTCAGTCATTTCTGTTTCAATAAAACCTGGAGCAATAGAATTACACCTTATGTTTCTTGACCCTAATTCCAATGCTGTTGACTTAGTAAAACCATTTATAGCGGCTTTAGATGCAGCATAGTTTGCTTGCCCTGCATTTCCTTTTACACCAACTACTGAACTCATATTAATAATAGACCCTTTTCTTTGTTTTAACATTGGGCGTAAAACTGCTTTTGTCATATTAAATACTGACTTCATATTGATGTTCATCACCCTATCAAAATCATCTTCTGACATACGCATAAGCAATCCATCTTTTGTAATTCCTGCATTATTAACCAATACATCAATAGAACCAAACTCCTCCAAAACATCAGCTGCTAATTGTTGTGCTGCTTCAAAATCAGAAGCATCCGACTTATACCCTTTTGCTTTACAACCATTTACTGAAAGTTTCTCCTCCAAAGCTTTCGCTTTTTCATCAGAAGAACGGTAAGTAAATGCAATATTTGCTCCATGCTGTGCAAACACCTCAGCTATCCCCTTTCCAATTCCTCTACTCGCTCCTGTTATAATTACTGTCTTACCTTCTAATAATTTCATATTTATTTTTTAAGATTTCAAAGATAGGAAAAGCCTTTAAATTGAAGGTATTTCCCTAAATTAGTAAATTGTTATCAAATCTACCGCACTAATACGATAGTTCCGTACTCCTTGTGCTTCCAACCTTCAAAATCCTGAAAATAGATTTCATAGATATAAGTATCGGAAGGTAAAGCTTTTTTGGTTTTATAATGAGTTCCATCCCAACCTCCATCACTACATTTCAACTCTTCAGGATTGGTTAATTGAAACATAAGATCGCTCTGCTGATTATACACATTGAACAAAAAAGTATTCTCTCTAATTGCATGATATTCTATACAGAATTTATCATTTATCAAATCATCATTAGGAGTAAAAGCACTTGGAATATACATCCAATATTCTTCTTGCACCCATATTTGCTTTACGGTAGTATCCGAACAACCATTATTATCAGTTATAATTAAAGCTGTTTGATAAAGAGAAGGAATTCCTAAACCATCATCATCTAAAGGAAATACATGACTAGGATTTTCAACACTAACATTTACTGTATTATCACCAAAACTCCAAGACCAAGCTACAATATCACCAGCTGATTGACTAGAAAAATTAGCAACAGAATTAAGCACTGAAAAGGTATCCGATTTTAAATGAATAAGTGCAGTTGGTGAAAGATTAACGGTTACAAATGCACTCCCGTTTGTAATCCCTGCTGAGATCACATCATTAAATGATTCTAGAGTATATACTCCTGCTTGTTTTGTTGGAATGGATAAAGAGGTAACTATAATACCTGAAATTTTAGGCTGATCAACCCCATCAATAGCATATACAAAAGTAAAAGGTGGATTCCCTAAAAAATCTATTTTGACAGTTGCATCCTGCCCATTATCACAAATTGTATCATTTCCTGAAATAAATGCAATTTGAGCATTTAATAAAAACGGAAAAGTTAAAATCAAAAAAAATAAGCTTCTAAACATAATGCAAATATAAAAAAAGCCCTACAATAATGCAGGGCTCTTTTCAGTATTATGGATACTAAGGATTATTCTTCCTCTTTCACTTCTTCAAATTCAACATCTGTCACATCATCAGTAGCAGGTTTTGCTTGCTCACCTTCAGTTGCAGCTCCTTCTTCTTGTGATGCTTTGTACATTTCTTCTGATGCAGCCGTCCAAGCAGTATTTATTTTTTCCATTGAAGCATCAATAGCCTCTAAATCCTTGCTTTCGTGTGCTGCTTTTAATTCTACTAAAGCCTCTTCAATTGGTGCTTTTTTATCATCCGATAATTTTTCACCAAATTCTTTCAATTGCTTTTCAGTTTGGAAAATCATTCCATCAGCTCCATTGATTTTATCAGCTGTTTCTTTTGCTTTATTATCTGCCTCTGCATTTGCTTCAGCTTCTTGCTTCATTTTTTCAATTTCTTCTTCTGAAAGTCCTGAAGAAGCCTCAATTTTAATATTTTGCTCTTTACCTGTTGCTTTATCTTTTGCCGAAACATTTAAGATTCCGTTTGCATCAATGTCAAAAGTTACTTCAATTTGAGGTACACCTCTTTGTGCAGGTGGAATATCTGATAATTGAAAACGACCAATTGACTTATTGTCAGCTGCCATTGGGCGCTCACCTTGCAATACATGAATGTCAACAGCTGGTTGATTGTCAGCAGCAGTTGAGAATACCTCTGATTTTTTTGTAGGAATAGTTGTATTTGCCTCAATTAATTTTGTCAATACTCCTCCCATAGTTTCAATTCCTAATGATAGTGGCGTTACATCTAATAACAATACATCAGTAACATCACCTGAAAGCACACCTCCTTGAATAGCTGCTCCAACGGCAACAACCTCATCAGGATTTACTCCCTTTGATGGTGCTTTTTTGAAGTATTTTTCAACCACAGCCTGAATTGCAGGAATACGAGTTGAACCACCAACTAAAATTACCTCATCAATATCTGATGCTGTCATTCCCGCATCTTTCATTGCTTTTTTACAAGGAACAATTGTTGCTTGAATTAATTTATCAGCCAATTGCTCAAATTGTGCTCTTGTAAAAGTACGCACCAAGTGCTTAGGACCTGAAGCAGTAGCAGTAACATAAGGCAAGTTAATTTCAGTTTGAGTAGATGAAGAAAGCTCAACTTTAGCTTTTTCAGCTGCTTCTTTCAATCTTTGTAAAGCCATAGGGTCTTCTCTTAAATCTATGCTCTCTTCTTTTTTGAACTCTTCAGCCAACCAGTCAATAATTACTTGGTCAAAATCATCACCTCCTAAATGCGTGTCTCCATTAGTTGATTTTACTTCAAATACACCATCTCCTAAATCTAGGATAGAAATATCAAAAGTACCACCTCCTAAATCAAAAACAGCAATTGTTTTGTCTTCATCAGCTTTATCAAGTCCGTAAGCTAATGCAGCAGCTGTTGGCTCATTGATAATTCTTTTTACAGTAAGTCCTGCAATTTCACCTGCTTCTTTAGTTGCTTGTCTTTGCGCATCATTAAAGTATGCTGGCACAGTTACAACAGCCTCAGTAACGGTAGTTCCTAAATAATCCTCAGCCGTTTTTTTCATTTTCTGAAGCACCATTGCAGAGATTTCTTGTGGCGTATACAATCTACCATCAATATCAACTCTTGGCGTATTGTTATCTCCTTTTACTACTTTGTAAGAAACATTTTTTATTTCTTTAGCCATTGATGAGAAACTCTCTCCCATAAATCTTTTTATAGATGCAATCGTTTTTGTTGGATTAGTAATTGCTTGTCGCTTTGCACTTTCTCCTACTTTACGCTCACCACCTTCAATAAAGGCAACAATTGATGGAGTTGTTCTTCCACCTTCAGCATTAGGGATAACCACTGGCTCATTCCCTTCCATTACAGAAACACATGAATTTGTTGTTCCTAAATCGATTCCAATAATTTTACTCATTTTATTATGTTTTAAATTTTATAATTTGTTTTCTGATGAGTCATTATTGCAATTACAATGCCACAGTAAATTGCACGACAAAACTGTCATAAAAACAAACTACTAGATAAAATTTAAAACTAATTTACTGACAGGGCGTCAGTTTATTGAAAGTTTCTGTCTAAACCATCAATGGATTTTAGATACTTTTTACTTTCAGTAGTAAGCGGAAGGTTATACCTAACTTTAATGAAAATGGAGGAGAACAAACCTATACCATTACTAATATTAGTAAATTGAGGTCGTTCTTGCACTATACCGGAAATTGGCTTGTTTACTTTAATATAAGTTTCCAGATCCTCAGAACCTACTGTCATTACCAAGTCAATTCCATTAAAAAACCTAACTTTAGTATCATCTTTAGTAAGTTCCTTTTTCATAAAATTAAAAAACTTTTCACCTTCAATAGTAATTTTAGATACTTGTTCGTCAACTAATCCCTGACTATAAAGCAACTCCTTTTCAATATAATTATCACCCGTCTTTTCAGTATAATTAATCACTAAATCCAATTGATAAATACTGCCATTATCATTAGAATTACCCCAAGTAACAGTTGAATAACTAAATTCAGTAGCACTTGGTGTTCCTTCTGTAAAGTTCGACAACAATCCAAATTGAAAACTACTTGGCATATCAAACTTAAAACCAGATATAATTCCAGTTTTTGAAGTCACTATATTTCCTGATTTTTTATTTTCAATAATTAATTCATATTCCGAATTTGATTTCAAAAAATTATCATTCTCAAAAGTGTAAATCATTATTGTATCATTAAAATCACCAGGATTTCTTACTGTTGGCACTGCAAGCAAAGAAAGAGTATCGGTATTTCCATTATTTACAAATCTAACGATTTTAACATCTAGATCTTCTTCAGAAAAATTAATAGAATCAGCAGATAGAGCCATTTCATAAGCATCCATCTCGCCTAAAAATGCTTTACTAATTTTTATTTCTTGCAAAGTATTCTCATCAGAAGCATCTAACAAACCATAAACAACCGTCACCTCCTCCCAGTCTGCATTCACATCAAAATCAGTTTCACAAGCACTAAAAACAATAGCAAAAACGGATAAGATTAAATATATTTTTTTCATGTTTGCAAAGTTATCCTTTTATATGAGATGATAAACGCATAATTTGTAAATTTGCCACAATTAGAAAAAAACGAACAATGAAACATTTTATTTTAACTACACTTTTATTCATCACGATTATAAGTAGTAACCTTAATGCCCAACAAATTTCATCAACCGCTTATAACAAAGCAGTAATACATGAGGATTTTAACCAAGAAGGAGATTTTTTCCCTATTGTAACTACTGCTGACAATTACTTCATTCTGGACAAAGGTGATTACTTATTGAGCAGAAACAATGAAGAAAGTGAATACGCAATCATTGCTAACACTTCCTCAGTTACTAATTTCACCTTAAAAACAGCAGTTCGAATTGGCCCTAGCAAGAATAAAAAAGCAAGTGTTGGAATCATCATTAAAGCACAACAAGACGGAAAAGGTGCTATTATCTTTGAAATAAATAAAAAAGGAGAATACAGAATAAAACAACTTATAGGAGATACTTACAAAACACTTAGTGGTCTTAGTAAACAGGAAGGTTGGGTAAGAAACAAAAGTATAAATGGTGTAGATGAACATAACTTTTTAGAGATAAGAACTGAAAATAATATTTATGATGTGTATGTAAATAGTAACTACCTTACTACTTTCTTTGCTCCTGATTACACTAGCGGATCATGCGGATTAATTATTAGCTCAAGAACAAAAGCAAGAGTTTCGTATTATTACGTAAACGCAAAAGGAGGAAATAATCCTGTAGCATCATATGTTAATGAAAATACACCTAGCATAAACGCAACAATTGAGGAGTTAAACAAAAAAATCGTAACACTTGAAACAAATAATGCTACACTTAATAGTTTAAATACGGAAGTTAGAGGAAGTCAAGATGAAAAAATAGCGAACCTAAACACTAAAAATACTGACTTAGCAGGAGTTACTATTGAACAAGAAAAAGAAATTGCTAGTTTGAACAGAAGTATTACTAATTTAAAAAATAGTAATGCAACTATTGAAGAACTAGAAAAAATAAATACTGATAATGCAATTTTAATTAACAACCTAAAAGCTGAAAAAAATGCATTAACAACTAAGATTACTTCTATAACTTCAAAAAACACTGATTTAGCAGCAGTAACAATTGAGCAGGAGAAAGAAATTGCTAGTTTAAACAATAGTGCAACTAGCTCTAACTCATCATTAACTAACCTTAGCACAAAAAATACAGAGCTTAATAGTAAAATAAATTCACTTAACACAAAAAACTCTGAACTAGCAGCAGTAACAATTGAGCAGGAGAAAGAAATTGCTAGTTTAAACAATAGTGCAACTAGCTCTAACTCATCATTAGCTAACCTTAGCACAAAAAATACAGAGCTTAATAATAAAATAAATTCACTTAACACAAAAAACTCTGAACTAGCAGCAGTAACAATTGAGCAGGAAAAAGTTATTGCTAGTTTAAACAATAGTGCAACTAGTTCTAACTCATCATTAACTAACCTTAGCACAAAAAATACAGAGCTTAATAATAAAATAGAATTACTTAACTCAAAAAACACTGATTTAGCAGCAGTAACAATTGAGCAGGTAAAAGAAATAAAAGCTTTAACAACAACAGTTAGTAATTTGAAGAGTAAAAGAACTAATACAAGTGCCAGTAATAAAAAACTAACTACTGAAATAAGTGCTTTAAAACAAAAAATAATTCTTGAAAAATCAGTAAGTACGGCACTTACAAATGATTTAAATATAACTAAGAAAAGCAAACAGTCCACCAGCAAAATAGTTAGTAAACAAAAACAAGAGATAAACGCACTTAAAAAATCAAATACTACATTAACAAGTAATTTATCTGCAGAAAAAATTGCTCACAAGAAAACAAAAAACGGATTATCGAAAAGCATAACAACTAAGGTTGCTGAAATAAAAGCATTAGAAGCACAGTTAAGCACCAACAAGCAACAATTAAAATCAGCTAAGGAAAATGGCGCTTTAGCAAAGGAATACGCTAAAAATGCAGCTACACTTTCAGTAGATTTGAAAAAGGCAAACAAGGAAGTAACAACTTTACAAGCTTCACAAAACAAGCAAAATAGTATAGTAAAGGATTTGACCAGTCAGTTGTCATTATTAAAAGCAAAACAATTAGGACTAAATGCTGAACTACAAGCTTTGAACAAAAAACTAAGCAACCTTGAAACAACAAACACTGAGTTAAAAGAACTATTCATCCTAAAGGATTTTGAAGTGAATGGGGTAAAACCTTCTGATTTAACAAAGCAAACTACTACTTATACTACTCCAAAAGAATTAAAAGGAAATAGTAAAATATATGCAGTACAGTTTGGTGTATTTATGCAAGTACAACCTTATTCTGCACTTAAAGGAATGGATGAAGTATGGTACGAAACTACCGAACACGGAACATACGTTTACCTTTCAGGACAATTCAAAAGCCCACAGGAAGCAACAGCACATAAAAACAGTTTAGCAACTTTAGGATACCCTAATGCATTTGTAGTAACCCTTACAAAATAAAAAATGTCAGTAGCAAAAAAAGATTATAAAAAAGTAACCACCAACACCCTTGGTGAAATGAAGCAAAATGGAGAGAAAATCTCTATGCTTACTGCTTACGATTATACCCTTGCCAAAATTATTGATGGTGCAGGAATTGATGTTATTTTGGTTGGTGATTCAGCATCCAATGTAATGGCTGGGCACGAAACCACCCTACCGATAACGCTTGATCAGATGATATACCATGCCGCATCAGTTGTGCGTGCTGTGGACAGAGCTTTAGTAGTTGTGGATATGCCCTTTGGTTCCTACCAAGGAAACTCATTAGAAGCTCTTTCATCAGCTATTAAAATAATGAAAGAAAGTGGTGGACATTCAGTAAAACTAGAAGGAGGAAGTGAGATTATTGAGTCAGTGGAAAGAATACTAACTGCAGGTATTCCTGTTATGGGACACTTAGGGTTAACACCTCAATCCATTTACAAATTCGGAACTTATACCGTAAGAGCAAAGGAGGAAGTAGAAGCAGAGAAATTATTAGCAGATGCTAAACTACTAGAAGAAGCAGGATGTTTCGCTTTAGTATTGGAAAAAGTTCCTGCATCATTAGCTCAAAAAGTAGCGGAAAGCATTAATATTCCTGTTATTGGAATTGGTGCTGGAAATGGTGTAGACGGGCAAGTATTAGTTTTACACGATATGCTAGGAATGACACACGAGTTCAACCCTAGGTTTTTAAGAAGATACCTTAGTTTGTTTGATAAAATAACTGGAGCGGTACAAAGCTATGTTACTGATGTAAAATCAAGCGATTTTCCTAACGAGAAAGAGCAATACTAATGTTAGAAGTATTGTATGAGGACAATCACATAATTGCCATTAACAAAAAATCAGGTGACATAGTACAAGGCGACAAAACAGGTGATGCTCCCCTATCCGACTTTGTAAAGGCCTACATAAAAAAGAAATACAACAAACCAGGAGAAGTATTTTTAGGAACCATCCATAGGTTAGACCGCCCTACTTCAGGAATCGTATTGTATGCCAGAACGAGCAAGGCTCTTACAAGAATGAATGAGCAGTTCCGTGAAAAGCAAGTGCAAAAAACTTATTGGGCTGTAGTGGACAATGCACCACCTAACATATCAGGAACGCTAGAAAACTACCTACAGAAAAACCAAAAGCAGAACAAATCCTTTATAACCAAAACAGAAGATGGAAAACATGCTGTACTGGACTTTAAACTGCTTAAAAAATTAGATAATTTTTACCACTTAGAAATAAAACCAAAAACTGGTCGTCACCACCAAATAAGGGTGCAATTAGCAAATATAGGTTGCATTATAAAAGGGGACTTGAAGTATGGTGCTAGAAGAAGTAATAAAGATGCTAGCATCCATTTATTGGCTCAAAAGCTAGAGTTTATTCACCCAGTAAAAAAAGAACCTATTACTATTGTTGCTCCTGCCCCTAAAGACAGTATTTGGGAGGCTTGTAAATAAAAAAACCCACCAATTGGCAGGGATTCTCTTTTCTATTATTTTTTCATAGCGAACCTTTAGGTGCGGCTATCTTAAAAGAATAGATTGCTTCATTACACTCGTAAAAACAAGCAAACAATATGTCTTAGCGAATTTTGGTACAAAATGTGGCTATCCTTCCTTTAGCCGTTCCACTGCTTTAGGGGAGCTGTCATTTTATGACTGAGGGGTATATTTTGTCATTTTGAGCATTAATTGTAAATGCAAAAAAAACGAATACTATAACCGTTAATTTTTTCATATCTCAAAGGTAAACAAAACATTTAACACAATAAAAAATAATTTTACTCTAGTATTAATATTTAATTTGGAAATCTAAGTAGTTGTAATAGCTAGCAAAGTAGTTATAATAGACATCAAAGTAGTTGTAAAAGCTATTAAAGTAGTTGTAAATTGAATAAAAGTAATTACAATAATCAGAATATTATAGCTAATATTAGTAATAGCAAAAGCTTTCAACTATTTTACTATATTTGCCACCTACAAATTAAAAACAACAAAAATGAAAAAATTATCTATCGTATTATTAGCCGCATTCTATATTGGGATCGCTAATGTAAATGCTCAAACTGATGTAACTACTGAAACTGTAGTAGTAATGGAAGAAGTAAAAGAAGTTAAAACTTGTGCTGAAACTGGGAAAGTTTGTGATGCAACTTGTGAAAAAAAGAAAAACGGTACTTGTTGTAAAGGTGAGAAAAAGAAATCTTGTTCTAAATCAGAAAAAGCTTCTTGTTCAAAAAGTAAAGCTAAATGTTCAAAATCAAAGTCTTCATGTAGTAAAAGTAAAGAAGGTTCATTTAACTTTGACAAGTCCAACAACTATGGAGAGGAGAAATCATCTTGTAGTAAAAAAGCTAAAAAAGGATGTAGTAAAAGCAAAGCATCTTGTAGTAAGTCAGGAAAAAAGAAAGGATGTAGTAAAAAAGAAGCTACAAAATGCGGAGAGGATTGTACTAAACCATGTTGCGTACCTGCACCTGCTTTAAAAGAGTAATAAAAATTAAACTTTATAAAAGCCGCACTTAGTGTGGCTTTTTTTATACCCTAAATTATGGAATTTTTACCAGAAAAAATTGAAGATTATGCTTTAGCGCATACTGAAAAAGAACCTCAACTATTAGCCGAACTTAACCGAGAAACTTGGGCCAATGTAATGATACCAAGAATGCTTTCAGGACATTTGCAAGGAAGAGTACTTTCCATGTTTAGCAAATTAGTTTCCCCTGAAAACATATTAGAAATAGGAACTTATACAGGCTATTCTGCACTTTGCTTAGCGGAAGGATTAAAACCTGAGGGAACCTTGCACACCCTTGATATAAATGAAGAATACACAGCTGTTGCTAAGCGTTATTTCAATAAGTCGGATTATGGCAAAAACATAGAACAACATATCGGTAATGCACTGGATGTTATTCCTACTTTAGATTGTAATTTTCAGTTAGTTTTTATTGATGCCGACAAAGAAAATTATGTCAACTATTTTGATGCTATTATTGATAAAATGGATATTGGAGGTTTAATTATTGCTGACAATGTTTTGTGGAGCGGAAAGGTTACTAATGCACAAATGGATGAAGAAACAACTGCCCTGGACAATTATAATAAAAAAATGCTTGCTGATGATAGGGTTGAAACCGTACTCTTCCCAGTAAGAGATGGTTTGATGATTTCCAGAAAACTTAAATAACTTATTTAAGTTTAAGTAGAAGCAATCTATCAATATCCTTATTTTTACGCGCAAATTATTTAATACATGATTGATTTTAATAATCTAAAAAATGCTTTTTCTGACAAATCAGATGCTGATTTGAATAGGGCTTACCTCCTATTCAAAAGTATGAGTAATCCTGTACTTTCCAAAGTACTTACTGGCCTGTCGCAATTTGCATTAAAGCTACACCTACCCATAAAACCAATTATAAAAGCAACTGTTTATAAGCAGTTTTGTGGTGGAGAAACAATTGAAGAAAGCCAAGCTACCATTGATAAATTATGGGAATCAAAAATTGGAACTATTTTGGATTTTTCAGCAGAAGGAAAACAGTCAGTTCATGATTTCAACAGAGCATTGGAACAAACCCTAGCTTCTATCGAAAAAGCTGCAATTTCCGACAGTATTCCTTTTTCAGTTTTCAAACCTACTGGGCTTTGTAAGTTTTCAATTTTAGAAAAAATAAATAAAAACACTCCCCTTTCTCCTAGTGAAGAGATTGAAAAAAGGGAGTATGAAGCAAGAGTAAATTCCATTTGCAAATTGGCACACGATAAAAATGTAGCTGTTTTTATTGATGCTGAAGAAAGTTGGATACAAAATGCTATCGATAGTATTGCCGAGAAAATGATGGTTAGATACAATACTAAAAAAGCACTAATATACAACACCATACAGCTTTACAGGAATGATAGAATAACTTACCTTAATGATCTCTTGGAGCGTTCAGATGATAAGTTTTTTGTAGGAATTAAATTGGTGAGAGGTGCATATCATGAACAAGAGATAGCAAGAGCAAAAACAAAGAATTACCCCTGCCTTGTGCACACTATTAAAGCAAACACTGATACTGACTATAATACTGCACTTGAAACCTGTATTAAAAACATTGACAGAGTATCGGTTTGTGCAGGAACACACAATGAAAATAGCGCTCAACTATTAGCCGATTTAATGGAAGAACATAATTTGCAGAAAAATGATGATAGAATTTACTTCTCTCAGCTTTTAGGAATGAGCGATCATATATCCTATAATCTTTCTGTGGCGAATTATAATGTCAGTAAATATGTGCCTTATGGCCCTGTAAAAGATGTAATGCCCTACCTAATAAGAAGAGCAGAAGAAAACACCTCAATTGCTGGACAAATGGGGCGTGAACTCAGTAGTATTATAACTGAAAAGCAAAGGAGGAAGAATTCCTAAAAATCACAAACCTCATCTTCTTTGTTGGATGTAAAAGTCATCACCTTTACACTTTTATCATTATAATAACAAAGTTCAAAAGTAACTGATAAAGCATTGCCATTTACTAAATTTTCAATTACAAAATACTGACAAGGCTCTCCATCTTCATCTGATAATTCAAAATTAACTTCTCCATCTTCTAAAACGGATAATAAATCATTTTTTGTCAAATTATAATACACCAACTGACACTCAGCTTTTGTTGAAAAGTCAGTGTCAATTGATATCACATTCCCCTGTTCATCAGTTGTATTAGGATAAAGATGAGTAATAACTCTCTTGTCCATATCAAAGTAATCCATGTAAGCATAAAAGGTATCCTTTAAGCGATTTTCAGGTCCCATTGAAAGGAAAAACACACTGATAAATGCTCCAAATCCAAAAAATAAAAGTCTTCTTTTCATAATATTATCTACTTGTCATTATTAAATCTAAATCTACAAAAGGGATATTGAAATTCTTACTTAGCACTTCATTGGTTAAATTACCATGACAAGTATACACTCCCTTTCTTAAACACTCATGTTTTCTTATTGTGTGTTCTACTCCTCCTTCTTCAGCAATACGTAACAAAATAGGGGTTAAAATATTACTTATCGCCATTGATGCCGTACGTGAAACTCTTGATGCGATATTGAGCACACAATAATGCACAACACCATGCTTTATAAAAGTTGGGTTTTTATGGCAAGTAACTTCTGAAGTTTCAAAACAACCTCCTTGGTCAATACTTACATCAACTACTACTGAACCTTTTTTCATTTCACTCACCATTTCTTCACTTACAATACAAGGCACTTTCCCGTCACCTATTTGCAATGCAGCAATTACTACATCTGCTCTTTTTAAGGCCTTACCTAATGCCTTTGGTTGCAAAGTAGAAGTAGCAATTCTATGATTAATGTTATTTTGCAATCTTCTTAATTTTGTAACTGAATTGTCAAACACAATTACTGATGCGCCCAATCCTAATGAAGCACGGCAAGCATATTCACCCACAGTACCTGCTCCAATTACGACAACACTTGTAGGTTTTAATCCTGAAATACCACCTAACATCAAACCTTTTCCTTTATTAGAATTAGACAAACATTCCCCTGCAATAAGCATAGCTGTATTTCCTGCAATTTCTGACATACTCCTAACAATTGGTAATTTATCTTGCTTATCTTTTATGAACTCAAAACCAAAAGCAGTGATATTTTTCTTTATTAAGGTATTAAAATAATCAGCCGATTGTGTACTCATTTGCACAGCCGAAATCAGTTCCTGCCCTCTTTGCATTAAAGCAAGTTCTTCTTTTGTAGGGGGTTCAATTTTTAGGATAAAATTTACTTTAAAAACCTCCTCTTTAGTAAAGGCTAATTCAGCCCCTTTATCAGTATATTCTTTATCCGTAAAGTTAGCAGCTTCTCCTGCTCCTTTTTCAATAATTACACTGTGACCGTTTGCAATTAATAACCCAACAGAATCAGGCGTTAAACTTACCCTGTTTTCTTGAAAGGATGATTCCTTAGGAATTCCAATTTGCAACTGCTTGAAATTTGGTTTTACTTCAAGCATTTCTTCTTTGGGAAGTATTCCAAACGAACTAAATATTTTTTCTTTTTTCATAGTTAAATTATTACTTCAATCCTTCTTGTATTTTCAACAACACTCATCTTTATTTTTACTATATCTTCTTCTATTAAATTAGGAATTTTTTCTGGCCATTCTATAAAGCAATAAGCATTACTAAAGAAATACTCTTCATAACCAATATCATAAGCTTCCTTTTCATCCTGTATTCTATAAAAATCAAAATGATAAATTTTTGTAATCTCATCAGCTTGATATTCATTGACAATAGAAAAAGTAGGACTACTCACTATATCAGAAACCCCTAACTGCAAAGATAGAGCTTTTATTAATGTAGTCTTACCTACTCCCATTTCACCATAAAAGGCAAACTTTTTATGAGTTGAAGTATAATCTAATATTTGCTTAGCAATAGAATTTAACTGCTCTAAATTTTCAGCAAAAAGGGTTTTACTCATTTATTTTGACTTTAAAGTAATGACTGGAATTAACATCTCCTCCATTGAAATCCCTCCATGCTGATAGGTGTTTTTATAAAACTTAGCAAAATGATTGAAATTATTTTGATACACAAAATACCTGTCCTCTTTTGCAAAAATATATTTACTACTTACATTCTGAATTGGTAAATAACATTCCAAGGGCTTATCAATTTCTAGCACATCCCCCATCTGAAAATCCAGATTTTTACCTTGCTTGTATCTTAAGTTTGCATTTACACCTCTATCTCCAATAACTCTTGAAGGTTTACTAACATTAATTGTTCCATGATCAGTAGTAATAATCAAATTTGCTTTTTGTTTGGCAATTTTTTTCATTATCTCTTTTAATGGAGAATGAGAGAACCATGATGCAGTAAGAGAACGATATGCCGAATCATCATCAGCCAACTCTTTAATTACCTTCATGTCCGTACGTGCATGAGAGAGCATATCTACAAAATTATAAACGATAACATTCAATTCATTATGCTTCATATTTGGTATTTGATTCACAACTTTCCTTCCTGCATCAATATTAGTAATTTTAGTATAGGAATGTTTACTACTCCCTTTACCTAACCTTTGTAAATTATCGGCCAAAAATTCTGCTTCAAACATGTTTTTACCACCTTCAT
>Ga0308011_10000419_pt1 | contig 22711 bp, 20 predicted proteins | sample Neamet177_FD_203144 | JGI IMG/M metagenome (GOLD analysis project Ga0308011, IMG submission 203144) | Marine microbial communities from water near the shore, Antarctic Ocean - #177 | ecosystem: Environmental > Aquatic > Marine > Unclassified | place: Southern Ocean | collected 2014-07-25 | reverse complement strand
AGTAGATGACGCGGCATGTGAATCATGCGGTGGCAAACATGCTATGGAAGAAGGATGTGGCGACAAGGCATATGAAGACCAAGGCTACGATGACAAAGAAGACGAATCTTTAGGCATGAGAACAGGTAAAGAATCAGATCACAAACAATCAGACAAAGCACGTAGAGATGACTCTTACGGTAAATTCGGTAAGAGAGATGAAGAACACAGAGAAATCTCTAAAGAAGGACAAGGCTATGATGACAAAGAAGACGAGTCATTAGGCATGAGAACTGGCAAAGAGTCAGACAAACATCAATCAATGAAAGATCGTAGAGATGACTCTTACGGTAAATTCGGTAAGAGAGATGAAGAACATAGAGACACCGACATTGATCACGGTGGCAAACCCCGAGCATACGATATGCACGAAGAATCTGATGTCGAAAGAGATGACCATGCTGAAAAAGCAGGCAGAGAAGTTGCACATGATGCAAAATATGACGACCGTAGACACTCAGGCAAAGACGGTAAAGACGTTACTAGAGACATCGAATACGATGAAATGCATGAAGATCAAGGATATGATGACAAAGAAGATGAGTCATTAGGCATGCGTACTGGTAAAGAATCTGATAAGAAACAGTCTGATAAAGATCGTAGAGACGATTCATATGGTAAGTTTGGTAAAAGAGATTCAGAGCATAGAGAAAAATCATTAGAAGAAACTCTTGCTCAGTTAGATGAACTTGCTCAGTTAGATGAAAAGCAAGGCTATGATGACAGAGAAGACGAGTCTGATGGCGAGAAGCACGGTAAAGAATCAGATCACAAACAAAGTGAAAAAGCCCGTAGAGATGACACAGATGGTAAGTTTGGTAAAAGAGATAAAGAAGACAGAAAGCCTTCTTTAGAAGAAACTATTAGAACTTTAGACTTACTAGCAGAAGTAGGAGCAGAAGCATCAGAAGAACCTACTCAGCCATTATCACAACACGATGATGAGAGACTATTAACTAAAGAAGGCGCAGAGGATGCACCTAAGGACGATGTAAACGACACTGAGAACGAAGAAATCACTGAGACACAAACTGAAGATCAAAGAGAGTTTGCAGTAGCAGAAGATGAGGACGACTTAGAAGAAGGTAAGATACCCGCAGGTCTAAAAGCATACCAAGATAAAAAGAAAGGTAAGAAAGACGATTCTGACAAAGATGTTAAAGAAGAAAAACTTGATGAATGGGCTAACGAAGCTGGTAAGAACGGCACACTATCTACATTTGAACAAGATATCGACTTTATGACTAAAGTAATCTCTGGTGGACTTAACAAACAAAAATCAACAGGTCAAACAACTGTTCCAGTTATTGCAGGTCAAAATGATCGCACTGGCTACAATGGTGCTGACTTAGTTAAAGAAGGTTCAATCATGTCACATGATGGTCTAGCAGGTCTAATGCTTAAGATGGATGAGTTAAACAAATAACTACTACAATACGTTGTACCCGTTTAAATACCCGGCTTAGTCGGGTATTTTTTTATCTGCTCATTAAGTTTTAAAAAGAATAAATACTAATATTAGGAAAGAATTGCTATGGCACAAAGAAATATTGACTTCGGAGCATTCCCTGACGATCCAGATGCAGATGCTATACGAGCGGCATTTGAGAAAGTTCAGTTAAATTTTACAGAAGTATTCGCTGGATTAGGCGACTCAGCAGTAGTATCAGTTAACAAGACAGCAGGGCCGGGAGTATACTTAGTAAACGGTTCCCCAGTAGGAAACGTTGTCTTAGGTGCTAACATATCTTGCGTACAGTTTACTTCAACAACGTTATCATTAACTAGAGATGCACCCGGAAACGGTTCCCCAGGTGGTAGTGCGACTATCACAGACTCGACTCAAACATTATACCTTGATATACCTAACACTGTAGCAAATATCAGTGACGTAATAGTATCAAACTCAATACAAGGTAATGCGATTATAGGTAATGTGTCCGGAGACTTTGGATACATATTAGCAAATGCAACATCTGGTAATGGAAACATTACTGCTAATAACATAACATTGACTGCCGCTCTTTCAGCCGCAAACGTCAGTGGTAATGGAGCTGGACTATCAGCAATCGCTGGTGCTAATGTAACTGGAACTGTACCATCTGCAACAACTGCAGGTACGGTAACAACTATAGCACAACCAAACATAACATCATTAGGTACGTTGACAACACTAGGTGTTCAGTCAACAGTAACTGCTGTGGCATTTACTGCTAATACAGGTTTATTCACTGGAGATGGTGGAGGCTTATCAAACATAGTATCTGCTAATTTAGTAGGACAAGTAGCATTTGCGGCAACAGCAAATGCAGTAGCCGGAGCAAATGTCTCAGGTGCAGTAACTTTCGCAGGTACAGCAAACGCAGTCGCTGGATCTAATGTATCAGGAGCAGTAAGTTTTGCTACAACTGCTAACGCAGTAGCTGGTGCTAATGTATCAGGTGCAGTCAATTTTGCATCAGTTGCAAACGCAGTAGCAGGTGCAAATGTAAGTGGTACTGTTGCTTTAGCAACATTAGCCACAAATGCTACAAGTGCTAACGCAGTAGCTGGAGCAAATGTAAGTGGTGAAGTAACTAATGCCGCAACAGCAAATGCAGTAGCAGGTTCTAATGTATCTGGTGCAGTAAGTTTTGCAGGTACTGCTAATGCAGTAGCCGGAGCAAACGTCAGTGGAGAAGTAACATTCGCCGCTACAGCAAACGCAATAGCAGGAGCTAATGTATCAGGACAAGTTAACTTTGCAGACACAGCAAATGCAGTAACAGGTGGAAATGTAAGTGGACAAGTAGCATTTGCCGCAATTGCAAATAGTGTTAATGGTGCTAACGTTTCAGGTGCTGTAGCAGATGCAACAACATCAGTTACTGCTGGTACTATAACGACAGCCGCTCAACCAAACATAACAAGCACAGGTACACTTACATCAGTAAACATAGCAGGCAATGTTGATTCAGGAAATTTAAGAACTGCTGGAGTAGTAGATGCAACTGGTAACGTTACAGGTGGAAATGTATTAGGCGCAGGTGGTGTCTTTACATATGTATCTGGAGACGGAGCGAACTTAACAAACATTTCTGTGAGTACAGGGTCATACATTGAAAATGGCACAAGTAATGCAAGACTCGATGCTAGTGGACCATTCAGAGTTTCAGTAGGTGGAACTGCAAATATACTACAAGTTAAAAATTCAGGAACAGCAGTAGAAGTAACAGGCTCAATGTCTGTATCAGGTGGAATAGATAACAATATTAATTTCAATAGTACTACTAACTTAGGACCAGAAAGTAATGTAACAATTACTGGTGGTGTCACTGGAGCATTCTTAAAAACAGATGGCTCTGGTTCTCTTTCATGGGACACTGGAACTGTTCAGCCAACACAAGGTACTGATACACAAATCATCTTTAATGACAGTGGTGATTATGCAGGTAATACAGGATTTACATATAACAAAACAACAGGTAACTTAAATGCACCCGGCTCTATTATTGCCGCAGGCGGTGTTGAAGCTGGAATATTAGGCGGAAGTCTAACAACAACAGCACAACCAAACATCTCATCTGTTGGAACATTAACATCATTAATCTTAAGTGGAATTTTAAACACTAACTCAGATATTATTACTAACGCCGGCAGTATTCAGATATCAGGTGGAGCAGGAACATTTAAAGGAGACGGTGGAGGTTTAACTAATCTTCCTGGAGCAAATGTCAGTTTAGTTCCTACAGCAACTCTAGCAACATTCGCAACTACAGCAAATGCAGTAGCAGGTGCTAACGTAAGTGGTACTGTTGCTTTAGCAACTCTATCAACATTCGCAACTACAGCAAATGCAGTAGCAGGTGGAAATGTATCAGGTGCAGTAGGTTTCTCAGCAGTAGCAAACTCTGTATCTGGAGCAAATGTATCAGGTGCAGTTGCTTTAGCAACATTAGCCACAACTGCTACAACTGCTAACGCAGTAGCAGGTGCAAACGTTTCTGGTGCAGTAAGTTTTGCAACTACAGCAAACGCAGTAGCTGGTTCGAATGTCAGCGGTATTGTAGCAAGTGCTAGTTTAGCAACATTTGCTACCACTGCTAACGCAGTTGCTGGTGCTAATGTAAGTGGTACTGTTTCTAGTGCAACATCGGCAACAACAGCAACTACAGCAGGTACAGTAACTACTGGAGCACAAGCAAACATAACATCACTAGGCACACTATCAGTATTAGGTGTCAATGGAATTATAACAGCATCAGAAGTAGTAGCAAATACAGGACTATTTAAAGGTGACGGTGGTGGATTATCAAATATCGCAGGTGGTAATGTAAGTTTAGTAGCAAATGCAACTTATGCAACATCAGCAGGTAGTTCTGCATTAGCATTAGATATTACAGGAGCAACACAACCTAATATAACTAGTGTTGGTACGTTAACATCTCTTGCAGTCACTGGTACTATCACAGGTGCAACACTATCTGGCACATCAGGTGTCTTTACTACAGTTGCAGGTGGTTTAACTACAGCGGCTCAACCTAATGTTACAAGTGTAGGAACATTATCAAGTTTATCAGTATCGGGCAATATTTCTACCTCAACTCACATTATTAAAGATGTAGCAACAGCATCCGCAGCCGGAACAAATCAGGGCGGAGCTACAGCATTGTCTGGAGCAGATATATTCTCAGTGACAACACCTAGTAATAACAATGGTGTTAGACTAATGAGTGCGACACAAGGTTTATGTATATACGTTAAGAACTTATCATCTAATACATTAAAAGTATATCCTAATACAGGTGATAGTGTTGATCAGAACGGTGTTAACAGTGCGATGGACATAGGTCCTTTAGGACAGATACAATTCGTTGCACATAGTGCATCTAAATGGTATACTGTTGGCGCAACATATGCATAATGTTTTGCATCTTTAAGAAGGATAAGAAACAAATGAAATTATCGAATAATTTTACATTAACAGAGTTTGAAAAAAGTCAAACTGCTATACGTCAAGGCTTAGATAATTCTATGCCCGAAGAACATTTGGCAAATGCAAAGGCTCTCTGTGAAAACGTATTACAAAAAGTAAGAGAACATTTTGGACCTACTACTATTAACAGTGGATATCGTGGGGATGCCCTGAATAAAGCAGTAGGTGGAAGTGCAAAATCACAACATTGTAAAGGACAAGCGGCAGACATTGAAGTCCCCGGTGTCTCTACATTTGATGTTGCTAAATGGATCGAAAAGAAAACAGACTTTGATCAAGTCATCTTAGAGTTTTATACTCCGGGAATACTAGACTCTGGTTGGGTACATGTTACCTACAATACAGAAGGGAATAGAAAGAAATCTTTGACTGCATCTAAAGTAGCTGGTAAAACACACTACTCTCTAGGATTAAATCGATGAGCAATCATCCTACATGGGTAACTAAGGAAGGAAGTATAGGGGCATTCCCATCACAAGTTCCTATGACATTTACTTTTAAAGCAACAGCAACATTACCTGCAACAACAATCACGTACACAGTTCTAAGTGGTTCAATCCCTACAGGATTAACATTGAACAGTACAACAGGTATTCTATCAGGTACACCCGGCATTGTAGGATCTGATACAACATATAACTTTGCTATAAGAGCAACAGATGATTACATAGGTGACTTACAACAAATAGCAGACAGAACTTTCAGTACAATCATTAGTGGCGTCGCAATACCGACCTTTACCACACCTACCGGAACTATCTTAAATACAAACGATAGTGTTTGGAGAGAATTACCAATACAATATACTAATCCAGACTCTACTAATAAAATATTAATCAGAAAAGTACAGGGTACATTACCACCAGGATTAGAATTAAATGCTAAAGGGTTAATTAGAGGTTACCCTGAACCACCTATCATTAGTATTAATTATAGTGCTGTAACTACATCAGTATTAGCAATATCATCTAGTGTCTTAACAGTATTAAGTACAACAGGGTTCGTTAAAGAACGTCCTGTAACGTTTTCTGGCACTGTATATGGAGACATTGTAACAAATAGAACATATTATGTCAAGGATATTCTTACTGCAACTACATTTACTATCTCAGGCGCACGTGGTGGCACAGCAGAAGTCCTCGTAGATGGCGCAGGTACATTTGGAGCATCGTTACCACAAATACAAACGGGTTCACCAACTGTACAAACATATTCATTCACATTAGAATTATCATCGCCGTTAGGCAATGCATTAGAATCATATAACATCGTTGTTGCGAATCAAAACGCACCAATTAGTGCAGGAGGACCTGGCTTCCCGGGCAATACTAGAACACCGAGTATATTGAATACTAGACCCACAACATTTAATGTTGGAACTAATGATCCAACTAACTATGGTTATTATATATTTCCTAATGATGATATAAACACAACATATCCTCCTGGCACAGAAGCAAACATAGGCACATATCAAAGCGGAAAGTATTTCGCATGGAGAATGTTAGGTAAAGACTTTGATGGAGATGCTTTAGAGTATCAATATACAGATTTGCCCTTAGGGTTAGTAGGAGACTCTACTACAGGATGGATCACAGGGACGCCTACAATCGCCTCTAACAGCATTAGTAACTTCTCTTTTAGTGTTGCAGTACGTAAGGCAAGTTTTACTAACGTACAGAGTTCTGTATTTAAATTTAAGATGACAGTAGCCAATGATATACTAGGTACAGTTACATGGGTTACCCCTAGTGATCTTGGAAAAATGAATAACAGTGAAACATCTATCTTATCTGTTAGTGCAACATCAGATGTTACACTTAACTACAGAATAACTAGTGGAACACTACCTCCTAACTTAAAGTTACTAGATAACGGAGAGTTATCAGGTACAGTTGCATATCAACCTACTAAAACATTTTTAAATCCTGATACAGAAACAGAATTTGATTGTGTAATCGAAGCATATTCACCTCTATACCCTGTAATCAACTCTACCAGAGCATTTAAATTAACGATTGTACAAGAGTTTAATCAACCCACTGATACATTGTATATCAAATGCGTACCGGGTGTTGCAGATAGAAATATTATTAAAGGATTGCTCGACAGCACCACACTTATTCCGACAGCAGACTTGTATCGATCTGGAGACGTTAACTTTGGCAAAGCAACAAACATAACATATGAACATGCATTCGGCATTTATGCAAGTGACTTTGAAGAATATGTTGCCGCTATTGAAAAGAATCACTATTGGAGATATATTACATTAGGTCAGATAAAAACAGCAGTAGCCAAAGATGCTACAGGCAAAGTAGTATATGAAGTTGTGTACTCTGAAGTACAAGACAACTTAATTAATCCTAAGGGCAAAAGTGTCAGTGAAGAAATTATATGGCCAAGAAACATTCCTCTTAACAAAGGACCATGGTACACAAGTGTAACTGACATCTATGCAAGTTATATAGATACTACTCCTGAAGGACAAAATCTACAAACACAAGAAACATTTGAAGAACAACTAGTAGTCTCTGAAGGCGGATTAAATCTACTAACAGAAACAAGTCAACCAAAATACTATACAAGTTTAACGCCTGGGTTTGCAAGAAACTTATTCCCAAACAGTCTGCCTAACATGAGAAACAGAACAGGTACAAACTTAGGACAAGAATTTGACTTTAGATTACTACCTGGATGGATGACTAGTCAACAAGCAAACGGTTCAACATTAGGATACACTCCTGCTTGGGTCATAGCATACTGTAAGCCAGGAACATCAGCAACAATTAAGAACAATATCGAAACACTATGGGTAGATCCTTTAGGAAAACCATACACATTAAACACGATTAACTTCCAGTTAGATAGAATCACGGTAGATAAATCAATTACATTTGATTATGACAATAATGTTAATCCACCCGCATGGACTGGACTACCTAGTGCTTCACCAGAGCCTAGTCCTATAGATTCAAAAGATTTCTATGTATTATTTCCTAGAAAAACTATCTTACCAGACAAAGGAAATGTATCTGGTTAATTAGTGTTGATAAATACTATATTGAGAGATTAAATAAATTATGAGTACGATTAATACAAACGGAATAAACGGCAACTATCCTACCCCGGGACAGAACAATAGTTCTCAAGGGTTTAGAGATAACTTTACGTCTATCAAAACGAATTTAAATACTGCTGGTACTGAGATAACAGAACTGCAGGATAAGGCTGTGCTTAAACAGGGTTTACAGAACATTACCCTTGATAATAACATGGCTAATACTTTAATTAGTAATGCCGCTATTAGAACGTTTCGTAATACTACATATAATTTAGGTAACAACGTAGCAGGTACTGTAGTTGTTGATTGTACATTAGGTGACGTACAATTTGCTACGATTACAGGCAATACTACATTTCAATTTGCAGGTTGGGCGCCAACACAAACAAAACATACTATAACTTTAGACTTAACAGTTGCAAACACAGAAGCATATCTTTTCTTCCCATCAGAAGTAAGCGGAGGAGGCTCAATATTAGAAAACAATACTCTTAACGGTTCTAGTTTAGCAATTGCTACTGCACCGTACAACGTAACTCGTTTAGTGTATGATCTATCTACTATCGATTGTGGTAACTCAATCTTAATTGAACCTATTAATAGAAGTTATCAGACTTCTATGATCGAAACAAGAGTAGCAATTACACCGACGGGCTATCAAGGTGATAGAAACGGCGATGTCGCAATGGCTTCAACTATTGAACCACAGACTGTAACAGCAACAACAACTGGTACTAATTTACTGACTTTAGATAACACAACAGGCTTTTATATAAGCATGCCTGTTGAGTTTACAAGTCAAGGTGGTAATCTAGTATTCGGTGGAGTTACTGCTGGTAATACTTTTTTCATATCAAGTCTAACTGCCAATACTAATATTGCAGTTAGTACAACACAAGACGGGGGAAATGTTGTTGCTCTATCAACTGCTACAGGCACAATGCAAGTTTCACCAGTTCAGTATGTATATCATGCAGTTGGAACGTTTGACAGTACAACAACAGTTGCTAACGTCTTCTCATCAGTAGCAACAGCAAATCAAATCGAATTTTCAGCAACTGTACCAAATATTGCATCACATGGATTAAATCAGCCAGTTGTATTTTCAGGTACAGATATTACTAATTCAGGTTTAGCCGCTAACACTACTTACTATGTTAAAAACGTAGACACAAGTGGTGCTAATACTAAGATATCAGTGAGTCAAAGTAGAACTAACGGAGTTGCAGGACCAAATGTAACTTTACTAACCAGTTCAACTTTCAGTGCAACAACAGGAACTGTATATAATCAAGGACATGATATCTGGAAAAGAGTTAAGTTAGACTCGTTCTAAGAGGACGCTATGACAGGTATGCATCATCCATTTATAAGTGATTTATCAGATAAATCTATAGAAGACTTACAAGAAGCAATCAGTGAACTTACTGGTAAGTTAACCTTTGCACATAGAACACAAAATCAACCGCTAGTTAATCAACTTGATATGGTGATGAACAGTTATAAAGACGAACAAAGAAAAAAACTAGACAAGTTATTTGCTGATAAAGATATCGGCGATACAATTAAAGTCGATAGGAAATAAAATGTCCGCACGAATCGAAAGAGACTTAGGTTTTTCGACTGCAATACATTTATCAGACACGTTCATTATTAATGAATATTTTATGACTCTTTCTATGTTAATAGAAACAGAGGATATTGCAGAACAGAACATAGCATTAGAAAGAATCTTGCATTTTTGTATGCTTGTGTTAAACAACTGTGTTTTTATCAATCAAAGTGATGACAACGCCATCAAAAAATACAAAAATGCAGGCATTAGAATCTGCACCCTACCAGATGATCCTTTCGATCAAATTATTTCAATGACATTACTACAGAAGTTCAACTCTATTACTGAAGGTAGAATCAAAGTAACAGATTGTACACTCAGTTCTAATCTAAGTGAAGGAGTTCGTTATTGTACAGTATCAGAAGTAGTAGAAAACGTAATAGATACGCATCATAGTAAATGGTGGAACTGCACAACTCTCTGTACAGAACATTCTGCACCAGTCGATGATGACAACAATATCGTAAAACTGTTTTCTGGAGATGAATGGGAAAAACTAGACCTTCAATTTGCAAAAAAGGGCAAAAAGCCAGCAAAGAATTGATCCTTTTTACTTGTATTACGCATAAATTAGTGTATAATATATCATATGATTAACGATTACTACGGACGCCCTATCTATTCTGAACGAGATTTAGTAGAAACCTATATGAAAAATCCTGATCAGAAGTTAAAGAATACTTTGACTGATAAAAAGATAGATATAGATTCTACATTAGAAATTAAGAACATTCCGCATTTAATAGAACACACATTAGCACAAGTATCAGTTGCAGACTTTGATGAAGAAATGCGAAGCAAATGGCATATGCCTCAACACTACAGAGAGTTCGATATTGCTAAGTGGTTGCTAAAACAATGTAAACATGATGAAGAAATTCAACGTGTAGGTAAAGAACTATTACTGTATCAAAAACGAGGACAGTTCTTATTACTTCAATACATGAAATACTTAGTTGATTTAATGAGAGAAAACAATATCGTCTGGGGTGTCGGAAGAGGCTCTAGCGTATCAAGTTTTGTTTTGTTTTTGATCGGTATTCACCGTATAAATAGTATCTACTACGGTTTAGACATTGAAGAATTTTTAAAATAGGATAAAAATATGAGCAGAGTATATAAAACAGCAAGAGGCAAATCATTAGATATGGCAAGCCTAATCGCACGACAAGAAAAAACACGTGCTGTTAGTAATGTTAATGCTATTAACGCCCGCGGAGATGAGATTGATCAGAATGGTAATGTGGTGAGACCAAATACTCAAAGAGTAGCAGACTCATATGCATCACAAGTAGGAACATCCGGAGCAATATTGCAAGATCGTCCTGAGAATCCAAATCTTAGTAAAAGTGCAAATCCAAATGCTCCTTTATCGCCTAAACAACAAAGAGAACTTGATGCATTAACATCAGGTGCTATCGAAGAAAAAGCACCAACAGAAACTCCTATGCTAAACAAACTCGTAGAAGAATCAAAACCCGAACCAGTTACTGAACCAGTTGCTCAAGCAATATCACAACCTGACCCAGTAGTACAAGAGACTGTTGAACCTTCAGAATCAGAAATAATGCAGGCTGACTTAGAACCGATCATTGCTCCTATTGAGCCAGAGATTGCTCCTTTCCCAGTCGAAGAAGTTGAAGAATTTGTAATGAAGTCAGCAGACGAGGCTCCAGATAGTTTTGGAGGAGATGATGCAATTCATCCTGAAGAGGCTGAGTTAGCAGAACTAGAAGAAGATTTTGATATCGAAGCAATTAAGAAAGCGGCGTTAGAAAACATCATAACAGAAACACCAAAAGCAACATCTAAAAAGAAAGGTAAAAAGTAAATGGCAATCGGACTTAAATCTAATATCAATCGTATTCATTGCAAATCATTAAGAGCAATCAGTGATAAAGTTATTGTACACAACATGGACTTCGGTGCACAAACATTAGCATCTGGTATTATTATGATGGACGATGATAAGAAATCACAAGGCATCAAGCCTCGTTGGGCACAAGTCTATTCTATAGGACCTTTGGCTCAAACAAAGACAGAACTTCAAGTAGGTCAGTATGTTCTTGTTGGTCATGGACGTTGGACACGTGGTATTAATATCGTAGACCAAGATGGTGAGAAAACAATACGGGCCGTTGATCTAGCAGACTGTATGTTAGTAAGTGATGAACCACAACACAACATGGCATTTGGTGACAAAGAAGGCGCATAAAAGTGTGCAAAAACGGTCAAATTACCCGCAGAAAAGTGTTGACATCATAACACAATTCCTGTATAATATCAGTAATAAATTAAATTCTAAGAGGAATCAATGAAGAATCAATTGTGGGTAGAAAAGTATCGACCTAACACAATAGATGGTTATGTCTTTACAGACGATAATCAAAAAAGTCAAGTAGAACATTGGATCAAAGAAGGATCGTTCCCTCATCTATTGATGTCAGGTGATCCGGGTACAGGGAAAACAACATTAGCAAAACTGTTAATCAATGAGTTGGGTGTTGAAGAATATGATGTGCTAACGATCAATGCTTCACGTGAGAATGGAATAGACGTTCTACGTGACAAGATCAATGGCTTTGTGCAGACTATGCCGTTCGGCAAGTTCAAAGTTGTGCTATTAGACGAGGCTGATTATTTAACTCAACCCTCGCAGGCCGCTTTACGAAATGATATGGAGTCATACCACGAGACTGTTAGATACATTCTCACGTGTAACTATGCCCATAAGATCATTCCTGCACTAAAGTCTCGTTGTCATCAATATCATATTGCTAAACCTGATTCAACAGAGTTTACAGCAAGAGCGGCAACGGTGCTAGTCACAGAGAACGTTGAGTTTGAATTAGATGTACTAGATACGTATGTTCGTGCAACTTATCCTGACTTACGTAAGTGTCTCAATCAACTGCAAGTAAACAGCGGCTCTGGCGCTCTCAGACCCCCTCAGAGTGCAGGACAGAGTGAAGATGAACTCTTAGTAGAAGCAACAAACTTGTTTAAAAGCGGTAAATTGATCGAAGCAAGACAACAATTGATGCAGTATATCGCATTGTATCCTACTCGTATAGAAGATACATATCGTTGGATGTATGAGAACTTAGACTTGTTCGGAGCATCTAATGAAAAACGTGATGCAAACATCATTGTTATTAGAAATGGTCTAGCAAATCTACCCTTAGTAGGTATCCCAGAGATATCACTGGCCGCAACTTTAGTTGAGTTGACTTCTTAACGGTATAAATATTCGATATGAGATACTTATTAATACAATACATTCGCAAACCAAACGGCCAGATTGACGAACTGGTTCAAACTTCACGTAAACTTAAGAAGTCAGATATGAACACAAAAAATGTGGTCATGGACTATTCTGATAAGACTATTCATAAGTGCGTGATTGAAGGTAACAACCATGATACTACATTTGAGGATATGAGCAAATATTATAAACGCATTTATCCTAAACTCATTGAGCAACTTGAAAAAGAAGCACCAATAGAAAAGAAAGACAAAAGAAATAAGAACTAGGTAACTAAATAGTAGTATGAAAACATTAGAACACACGCAACATAGAGATATGAACGCCACAGGCAGAAAGAACTCGCAACCGTCGGGTGACCGAATCTATATGGATTATGCATCTACAACTCCATGTGATAAACGTGTAGTTGAAACTATGGTCAAGTACATGACTGAAGAAGGTGAGTTCGGTAATCCAGCAAGTAGAAGTCATAGTTTTGGATGGGAGGCTGATAAAGCAGTAGAAGAGGCTAGAAAAAACGTAGCAGATTTGATTGGTGCAGACCCTAAAGAAATAGTTTTTACAAGTGGAGCAACTGAGTCAGACAATCTTGCTGTTAAAGGTATAGCACAATTCTATGAAACTAATGGCAAACACATTATAACAAGTAAGATAGAACATAAAGCAGTACTAGATCCATGTAGAGAGTTAGAACGTGAAGGATTTGAAGTTACGTACTTAGACCCTAATGAAGACGGTATAATCACAGCAGAGATGGTTATAGGTGCTGTTAGAGATGATACTACACTTGTTAGCATTATGTATATTAATAATGAGATGGGTACTATCAATGACATAGAAGGCATTGGTAAGTATTGTTTTGAAAACAAGATAATGTTTCACGTTGATGCCGCACAAGCAACAGGCAAAATAGCATTTGACTTAAAAACACTTCCCGTACATGCAATGAGTTTATCAGCACATAAAACATATGGCCCTAAAGGAATTGGAGCCTTGTTTGTAAGAAGAAAGCCTAGAATTAGAATTAGAGGCCAAATACATGGTGGTGGACACGAAAGAGGCATGAGATCAGGTACTCTTCCAACTCATCAGATAGTTGGCATGGGCGAAGCATTTAAATATGCAAGACTTGAAATGGAAGAAAACACAAAGCATGTTAAAATGTTACATGACAGATTACTCAATCAACTGACAACTATTGAAGAAACATACATCAATGGTTCATTAGATCACAAAGTGCCAAACATACTTAATATAAGTTTTAACTTTGTTGAGGGAGAGTCTTTGATGATGGCAATGTCTAACGTTGCTGTAAGTAGTGGCAGTGCATGTACAAGTGCTAGTTTAGAACCTTCATATGTTCTAAGAGCCTTAGGAAGACCAGATGAGTTAGCACATAGTAGCATTAGATTTAGTTTTGGTAGATCAACTACTGTAGAAGAAGTAGATAGTGTTGCCGAACAGATGCTTAATGTTATTGATAAACTTAGAATACTATCTCCCCTATGGGATATGTTCTTAGATGGTGTTGACTTCAGTACTGTTAAGTGGAATGCACATTAATAATCTATGAATACATCTGTACCAGACATGTATGTTTGGGAAATGTTATTAGACAGTAATAGGTCTAACGCATACATAAAGTATATCAAACAAAATGCTAAAGATAAAGTCATTGTTGATTGCGGTGCTGGTTCAGGATTCTTTACTTGGTTAAGTTTAAGATACGGTGCATCAAAAGTTTATAGTTGTGAGATAAATTCCCAGTCTTACAATATCTTACGAAGAAAATTCAGAAACACAAAAGCAGAAGTCTTAAACATAGATATCTTTAATGATACATTACCTAAAGGGGATATCTATATACATGAGTTGTTTGGTCATTGTGCATTAACAGAAGGAATAGCATTCTTTCTCAACAATTGTCAAAAGCAACAAATACATAATATCTTTCCTAACAACCTTAGACTTATATCATGCAACATAGATCACCTACAGCAAAAAGTAGTGACAGAACTTGATGATAAAGAATTAGATGCAGATTTACTTGAGTATTTTAGAGTAAACAACAAAGAATTAAATCCGAACAAGTATCTATATAATACAAATTATACACTCAGTAATAAAGAAACAATATTTGATAGTAATATATTTGATTTGTTAGATTTTAAGTTTAATGCTAAAGGAACTCATACTTATTTTGAAGCAGGATTTGATGATGAATACTATTCAAGTCTTGCAAAGAAACAAAACTCATGGGACATTAAAAAGCAGGTATCGCATCCTTATAACGCATATATACCATATGTGAAAAGTTTACTGAATCGAAATCAGTAGTCGAAAGGGTCTTAACGACCCTTTCTTTTGGTTCATAAGGACCTATGAAATTATTGATACATCTTTAATACGTGTTCAATAATCTTGTGTCTCCGTATGTCTTTTCGATCAAAAGTACATGCTGTCATGCCCGGTACTTTGTGCTGATCAATTCTGTCTTGTAAATCGAGGAGCCCATTATCGTGCGTTTTTCGGTCAGTCTGTTCAACATCACCATTGATTATGATTTTGCTACCTTCTGCAATCCTTGTCATTAACATTTTTATCTGTGACGGTGTTGCGTTCTGGGCCTCATCTAATATAATCCAAGAGTGTTTGAAGTTTCTGCCTCGGCAAAATGCTAAAGGTGTGATTTCAATTATCTGTTCCTTTAACATATATTCGATTTCATTTTGTGAATAATATTCACGTACCACATCGAATAAGGGTCTTACCCACGGTTCCATTTTTGAGTTTAAGTCGCCAGGTAGAAATCCATGTTTTTCGTCATCTACAGCAACAGCAGGGCGTGTTAGTAATATTTTATCGCACTGACCTGATCTTAATGCTCTCATTGCCGCCAACATTGCTAAGTAGGTTTTACCTGTTCCAGCAGGGCCACTAGCCATAACGATATCGGTATCAGGGTCATTTAATGCTATAATATATTTTTCCTGATTTATACTCTGAGGTATTAATTCGATTGGTCTACGTGACGATTGCTTTTTTCTATACTTGCTAAAGTCGATGGATTTAGAGGGATTCATAAAGAATGTGTCCTCGGCGTTCTGTTCTGTTTCCCTGTGTCTGTATGGTTCATGTTTCTTCCTAAGTGCTCCAGTTTTGCGTTTACTCATAAATATGTTCCTATTTTAAAATGAAATGAGAATGTATGTTTCTCATATAATACTTACTAGATTTAGGTAAGTAAAGAGTCAGTGGATGAGGAATTGCCGTTTTGTGATAAATACATGCATCCAGCAGTACTATCGTAAAAATCTTTTGCGATCTCGGAGAGATAAATACTAGTATGACTAAAGCAATTACAGGCGACAATCTTGCTTCCGAACAAGCAAACGCATTCTTTAAAGACATTGACTTTATTAGCATTGTAGATACCATTAAGAATATCTATATGTCTGATGGATCAATGAATACTTTGTTGGACTTTGAAAGAGTTATGGACGAAGCAGATGTTTATGCATTTAAAAATTGGATTAACGGTGAGTTAGTACAAGGGCCCGACGTAGGACGTTACACATGTAAATGTTCGTTTATGTGGCCTTACAAACTAATGCCTGACCCAAGAGCCGCATTAAGGCTATCGGCTATCGGTTGCGGTGTTAAGATGATGAAATCTAAAATCGAAGTACCTGTAGCAGTCACATCATATGAAGACTTTCAATCAGGAAGTCGTTATCCTAAAATGAAAGAAAATCAAGTTTGGTTTATGCAAATTACTATACCTTTTGAATTGATGGATGACATTAAAGAAGGCAGTGTTGATATTGCTGAAGACACAATCGATCTATCAGAGATTGAAGATGCATATGACAATGATTTAGAGCAAACAAAAACAGAAGATGATGCAGGTGCAGATGATATGACAGGGGTCGATGACATGACCGGTGGCATGGGAACAGATGCAGGAGAATTTCAAATATAATGACTATGTTAACTGAAAGTTTAAACTACTTAGATATGGAAGGGCAAGTCTTTCCTATCGTATCTGTAGATGAATATGCCGCTAAGATGGGTAGTGATAAAGATATCGTTACAGTATCATTTATGACTAGATCAAAATTAGTTGCAGAAGATTTAGTGACATGGTTTGAAAGAGGCTATGAGTATATATTAGATGCAAGTATTAGTGAAGGCGAACTTGAACCTAACAAATGGTTAGTGTTCGTTGAAATGGAAAGACGTTCATGGGTAGCACGTAGATTGATAGGACTAATTAGAGATTTAGAAACACTTACTGGTATACCAGTCAATGACTATACTCTTAATATAGATGCTGAAGAATACCCGCTAGAGATAGATATTATGAAACAAAAAATGATATTAAACCCTGCAAAATACGAAGTCGAAAAAGAAGAAGAAGTCGAAAAAGTTGAAGCAGAACTCAATGAGATGAGAAATCAAGCAGGCTTAGATCATAAAGAATCCGATACACCCAAAGACGAATACATTAAAAACATTCAAGCCATCGCCGGCCTCTAACGGGTAAAATACTAGTTGACTTATATGAGTCTGGCTGTTATAATATAGCATGGACCATTATCAAACACTCGGTGTCTCACCAAAAGCCGATCAAAAAGAAATTAAAAAAGCCTACAAGAAACTAGCCGGCAAACACCATCCAGACAAAGGTGGCGATGAAGCACAGTTCAAGTTAGTAAGTGCGGCATATCAAACTCTAAGTGATCCTCAAAAACGTGCAGAGTATGATAGTCCTAGTCCGTTTGGTGGTGGTGGTGGTAATCCTTTTCAACAGGGAAACCCTTTCGGTGATATCTTCGGTGATATCTTCGGTCAACGTGGACAGCAACAACGTCAGCCACAAAGACCAATGTATCGAACAACATTAAATGTCACATTACGACAAGCATACTCAGGTGGACAACAAGCATTAGAACTTAATAGTCAGCAAGGAAAGAAAGTAGTTAATGTTAATATTCCAAAAGGGGTACAGACTGGGCAACAAACTAAGTATGATAATCTTGTTCAACCAAACAGCACAATGGTTATTGATTTTAATGTTATGAATGACTCGTTCTTTGAGAGACATGGTCCGCATCTAGTTTCTTCTCATACTATTTCTGTGTTAGACTTAATCGTAGGCACAACATTTAACTTTACTACGATATCTGGCAAAGTAATGAAAGTTAAAGTAGCACCCGGCACACAACCTAATACTCAGATTAAATTAGGAGGGCAAGGAATGCCTATTGCTGATCCAAGAGGCCCTAATGTAACTTCTGGGCAATTTGGTGACCAATTAATCTTGCTAAAGGGAGTAATCCCTGCTACAATAGAGCAAGGTATCATAGATGAGATCGCAAAATATAAAGATATACAGGACTTGAAGAACAACTAAATAAATATAGAGGAACAAAAATTTGAACACATCACCAGAAATCGAAAACATTATCTCTAGGTCTGTAGAGACAGCAAAGTCCTATAACCACGAATATGTTACTATTGAACATTTACTTCAGGCATTAGTAACGCATCCGCCATTTAAAAAAGTATTGAGTCAATTTAATGTTGATACTGAATTAATGATCGGAGAGATAGATGCTTACTTAAACGGCTTACATGCGATAGAATCTAAAAATCCCCCGGGAGAGTGTGTACCCAAGAAAACAAATTCATTAGAACGTGTGATGAACAGAGGAGTCACACAAGTACTATTCACTGGACGTAGACAAGTTACAACAATGGACTTGTATTTGTCAATCGCAACTGAAGGTAACACACATGCACATTACTTCTTATTGAAGTATGGTGTTAATAAGTCGCAGTTCATTGAGTTCTGGCAGAAGCATTACAGACATCAGGAAACTGCCGCAATTGGTGTAGAACAAGCAGACGAAATATTAGAAGAATATACAACTAATCTTACTCAGATGGCTAGAGATGATAAATTAGAACCTGTCATTGGACGTACAAAAGAAATCGATGACATTATTAATGTATTAGCAAAAAGATTCAAAGCCAATGTATTAATGGTAGGTGACCCAGGTGTAGGTAAAACTGCAATCGCAGAAGGTATTGCGTCAGCAGTTGTCAACCAAGAAGTACCTGAGTTCTTAGAAGGACATGAAGTCTATTCATTAGAGATTGGTAGTTTACTTGCTGGATCAAAGTATCGTGGTGAGTTTGAAGAAAAAGTTAAAGAAGTCATTATGGCTTTAGAAGTTAAAAAGAACTGTATTCTATTCATTGATGAAGCACATACAATGGGCGGAGCAGGACAAACATCTAATGGCTCAGTTGATTTTGCTAACATGATTAAGCCTGCTATTACTAAAGGCACACTTAAAGTAATCGCATCAACAACTTGGGAAGAGTACTACGAATCATTTGAGAAAGACAGAGCATTAATGCGTAGATTCTATCGTGTTTCAATCGATGAACCTTCACATGATACAACAGTGAGAATTCTTAGAGGTCTTTCAGAGAGACTTAATGACTTCCACAATGTCGTTATTTCTGAAGAGGCTGTTGAAGCAAGTGTTGAAATGGCTGATCGTTATATACATGACAGAAAGAATCCTGATAAGTCTATTGACTTACTTGATGCCGCATGTGCAAAACAACGTGTATTAGAGAACAAAGGTGTTGATATAACAAAGTCATTGATTTTAGATCAAGTAGAGAAGTTCACAGGCGTCCCTGCTGACAAACTTAAAGGTGACAATGTAGATCGTATTACTAACTTAGACGTTAATGTTAAGAGCAAGTTATATGGTCAAGATGATGTAGTTGATAAGGTAATCGAAAGAGTTTATGTATCGTTTGCAGGAATCGGTAACGAGTCTAAACCTATCGCAAGTTTTCTATTCTTAGGACCAACAGGCACGGGAAAAACAGAATTGGCTAAATTGCTGTCTAGTAACTTAGATATGCCACTGCTCAAATACGATATGTCCGAGTATTCAGAGAAGCACAGTGTAAGCAGTTTGATAGGACCTCCCCCAGGCTATGTTGGATTCAGCGATTCACAAGTACAAGGCGGACGTTTGATATCAGACTTGAGTAAACAACCTCATTCAATTCTATTGTTTGATGAAGTTGAAAAAGCACATCCTGATATCTTTAATATCTTCTTACAGATACTAGATGAAGGTACAGTGACTGGATCTAATGGTAAACAAGTATCAATGAAGAACTGTTTAATCATTCTCACATCTAACTTAGGTAGTGCTGATGGCGATAGAAACAATATCGGCTTTGGTGGACAAGAGAAGACAGGTGAAGATGAAAAAGCAATGAAGAACTTCTTCAAGCCAGAGTTTAGAAATAGACTTGACATGGTTTGTAAGTTTGGTAAACTTGATAAACTATCTATTAAGAAGATTGTTATTAAGTTTGTTGCTGATCTTCAGAAAGCCCTTATTGAGAAGCATAACATCACTCTTAACTTTAGTGAAGAATCTATTGACTATCTTGCTGAAGAAGGCTATGATAGCAAGATGGGTGCTAGACCATTAGCAAGAAAGATCGATGAACTAATCAGAGTACCGTTAAGTAAGAAGATTTTGTTTGAACAAATCAAAGATTCAAATGTCATGTGCGTGATCGATGAAGATACAGGAGAGATTGATTTTGCTTCAACGCAGAAACAAGCCGCTGTAATAGGTGATGATGGTATTATCGAAGTAGAAGATAATCCTGAGTTACCATAATCTTAGCATAAATACTCTAATAACACGGAGATAATTATGGCTAAGATAGTCGAAGACATGGTTGCAATCAAACTAAGCAAAATCGCAAAAGATGATGCTCCTGATGCACCAATCATAACTGATGAGATAGCCTCTCAGTTAGAAGCAGTCGCACAAGAATTAGTTGGCGAAGCAGTTATTGTAGAATTAGTTAGGGGATAATAATGTCACAGTCAACAATTCTTACATTATTGCCCCAAACTTCATACGAGAACGATGGTACAGGTGATGCAACTTCGGTTACTGGTAATGCAGTACATGCCGCGGCTTATCACTTAGGCAATCAAGACCTGCAAACAGTTACATATAGTTTTTCAGAAGTAACAGGGAATCTAATTATAGAAGGTACTCTTGCATCAACTCCTCTTGAGGGAGATTGGTTTAAAATCTTAGAAAAATCTGCAAACAACGCGGCCAATGTAGGCTCAAACGTCAATGCATATCAAAATGTATCTGGTAATTTTGTTTATATGAGAGCAAAACTTGAAGGTTTTAAACACGGTACAGTACAACACGTAAAAGTAAGTTACTAATATGGCAAATATTGTTATCATGCCCGGGGGTTTTCACCCATTCCATGCAGGACATGCCGCATTATATAATAGCATCAAAAAGAAATACGGGGCGAGTTCTGATATCTATGTTGCGGCTAGTGATAGTCAAAAGCAGAGACCTTTTCCTTTTAAAATTAAAGAAAAATTAGCACAAATTTCAGGTGTTCCAACAGGAGAGTTTGTACAAGTTAAGTCTCCGTTTGTACCAAAAGAAATCACAGACAACTATGATCCAAATAAGGATTCTATTGTCTTTGTACGAAGCGAAAAAGATAGAAACGAACACCCAAAACCCGGCGGAACGAAGAAAGACGGTACCCCAGGGTACTTTCAAGCATTACCTAAGTCAGGTTCTAAAGTCGGATCATTCAAAGATGTAGGTTACATGGATTACTTACCAACAGAAGAATTTGCAGGTATTACAAGTGCGACTGAAATTAGAAACAACTGGCCTAAATTAGATACAGAAGGCAAAGGACAGTTTGTAGAACAGATTTACCCTAACATTGCAGGCAACGACAAGTTAATTAACAACGTAATAAAGTTATTAGATTCCGCACTTACTGATGAAATCACTGAGGGTGATGTCGTACCATTTAAGCGTCCTGATTTACCTGACAACATACAACAACTTGTAATCGATTGGTACGGTGATCAAAATAGATACACTAAAGCACAGTTACAATCAAAAGGATACAAAGTAGCAGTTGATGATCATTCAACTAATATTGTAGTTACTGACAAAAAAGGCAGAGAGTTTACTGTATCAGTAGACGAAGCGATGGACAGCCTAATACAGCGAGCCTACAAAGACCCTGAGCAAGTAGATGAAATTAAATACGTTAGTGGATTTATGGGAGCAGACGGTAAACTAACATCTACTCCTACAGCAAAAGATTATGCATCTAATGATGAATATCAAGGTATGCTGAAGAAAGGTGTCAAAATGCCTAAGCCAACTAAAAGAGATGCAGACGGCAAATTATCACCATTTAAGAAAGACAAACAAGTAGACGAAGCATTTGTAGATCCAGATCAATCAAAGCAATATTGGAACCACGATGCACAAAATGTAGGAGTAGGTATGCAAATTGAAATGCCGTTAACAGACAAACCAGACTTGAACGGTAGAAGACAAGGATTCAATGAAGGCGAAGAAAGAAGTATTATAAGAGATGCCGCAATTGATGTTTTGGTAGATCGTTTTGAAGGACATGAAGACAAATTTGAAAGTAGAGCCGCAATAGAAGCCAATATCTATCATGTGTTATCTAATTTAAATGTCGAAGATATCGTAGACCCAGAAATGGAACATGGTGGACAACGCATGGGAAACTTTGCTAGTGGTAGAGTTATAGATGTTGTTGATAGCGGAAGAGTAATAGATGAAGTCTTACAGCAAATAAACTATTATGATAGAGAAGACG